>Ga0247841_10008340_pt1 | contig 14977 bp, 12 predicted proteins | sample LaCruzMarch2015__2_FD_192410 | JGI IMG/M metagenome (GOLD analysis project Ga0247841, IMG submission 192410) | Freshwater microbial communities from meromictic Lake La Cruz, Castile-La Mancha, Spain - LaCruzMarch2015_18m | ecosystem: Environmental > Aquatic > Freshwater > Lake | place: Spain...
AAACTCCTCTCTCGTCCAGTCCTGGGTCTCCCAAGGGGCGCAACCACAAAAGTCGGATGTTTATCGTTTGTATGCGATCTCCAACTTCGGGTCGTTCTGCGGGCTGCTCATCTATCCCTTCATCCTGGAGCCGTTTGTGCCGCTCTCCTGGCAGTGGCTGGGCTTTGCGCTCTGCCTCGCAGGCTATGTGGTCTTGCTCGCCAAGCTGGCGAAGGGAACAGGGGAAGAGAAGTGCGCGAATGCGCAAATTTGCGAATGCGCGAATGAAAAAATAGAACAGCAGCCATCAAAAACAACTCCCGCATTCGAGCATTCCCGCATTCCCGCATTCCTCTGGCTCCTCCTGCCAGCTACGAGTTCATTCCTTTTGAACGCGATCACCGTCTATCTCTCGATTGATGTGACGCCCATGCCCTTCGTCTGGGTGGCCCTGTTGTCTGCGTTCTTGCTGAGTTATGTGATTGGCTTTTCGCCCTGGGCTTTACGCCTGCGCTGGCTTTGGTGTATCGGAGCGGTCATGACCTTGATCGGAGCAGCATACGCGCGCGGCATCTGGGGAACAGGCAGCTTTGTCCCCAATGCGTCTGCAGGACTCGCCCTCTTGCTGATTGTCGGTTCGACGTTGCACGGCTGGCTCTATGAAACACGCCCTGGAGCGGACAAGCTGACGCGCTATTATCTCTTCATCTCGGCGGGCGGAGCCATCGGCGGACTGACCTCGTCCTTTCTCGCGCCGCTCGTCTTTAACCAGGTCTGGGAATATCCGCTGATTCTCTCCATCTGCGCAGGACTGGTCACCTGGCGCGGCCTCCAGCGTTATCGCCATCGACTACCCTTGGCCTGCATCAGCATGGCCGCCTTTCTGGTGTTAGCCCATTACACGCAAAGGCGGACTCAATCGACCCTCTTGTATCGTTCACGCAACTTCTACGGCTGCCTGGCAGTAACACAGATTTACTATCAGGATGGAGCACGTTCGTCGCCGATCCACTACCTCTGGTATGGCCAGACAACTCACGGAATCCAGCTCATGTCTCCAGACCAGCAGCACGTACCGACCTCTTACTTTGGCGCAACAGGCGGCGGGATTGCGTTTAACGCGCACCCGAAGTATCAGCAAGGCGTACCGATGAAAGTCGGGATTGTGGGACTAGGCGCCGGGACGCTCGCCACGTATGGACGCCCGGGAGATCTCTTCCGCTTCTATGAAATTAACTCGCAGGTTATTGACGTGGCAACGAATGGTAGCCTCTTCACCTTTTTGCCGATTACCTCAGCAACTGTTGATCTTGTCTTGGGTGACGCGCGCCGCATGTTGGAGCGTGAGCGCACAAGCCATGAGCTGAACGCCAAAAAGGACCCGCTTTATGATTTGCTGGTGATTGATGCCTACAATGGCGATGCCGTGCCTTACCACTTGACCACACGCGAAGCGTTTCAGCTCTACTTCGACCGGATCGCGCCAGACGGCATGCTGGCCGTCCACATCAGCAATTGGCATATTGACCTGCTGCCGATCTGCAAATCCGTCGCCTCGGACTTGGGCGTCTGCGCCTATGGCTCGATCGGCTATTCCGACTCCGTGATCACCATCGGCTCGATCTGGGTCTTCATGACGCGGCAGCCCAATTCGTACCAATATCCCGGCCGCCCCGAGCGTATTAAAGATGTGGAGTGGGCCAAAGTCCGGGATATCCGAACCCTCACCGATGAACGTGGCAGCCTTATGACGCTGCTACGGTAATCTAAAACGGCATTGACATAGACAACATCCGCTTTGATGCTATAATAAATGGCATACGGGAATCGCTTAGACAGGAGTCGATACTGGCCATAATCCTTAGCATGGATTCCTGCATATATTGACAAGGAATCAATGTCAGAAGCGATCGTATCTAAAAAATAATCCCCCAAATCACGTTCTTGTAGTTCATAAAACCGGAAACCATCTAACAGGTCTTGTTCGGCCTCGTCAAGGACTTTGATTTTCATATCAGGTGACCTTGCGAATCCGAGCTTTTACATCTGCCCAGTCGCTGTATGTGGATTCACCTTTATTAACCCGTTCCATTCGGGCTGCCAAAACGTCACGATGCCATGCCGGGGATGGCATTTCTTGGGACACTTGAATCAAGTTGTTCCAAATGGTTTCCATCATCTGGAGCTTGTCACTGATTGTCATCGTTTCGAGGGGTAATGTCATGACCATATTTTTTCTCCCTATCGCAAGGAGTATACATCAACTCATTCGCAGGGTTCAAGTACATTCCTTTTTCGCTCAACTCGGAAGTAGATTTATCCCACGTGGCCCAAGGCGGCAAGCGCGTCAACAAGGCGTTGGACGGTCGGTGCGCGGACGCCGCTGAAGTGGCGGACAAGGATCTTTACGCCGTCGACGGGCTGCCAGGCGGTTTGGTGGATGACGCCACGCACCAGCGCGATCTGATCAGCAAGCGATTCAGGCCACGCGAGGGGAAGAAGTTCATTAGTGCGGGAGTTCGTTAGTTCGTTAGTGGGAAGAGCGAGATCGGGCTGCACTGTCGCGTCGCCGGCTGAAGCCGGAACTCCAAACGGACGCTGATACGCGGGCCGTAGGTAACGGATCTGCCCGCGTGTTTCTTCGTCAGCGCGTTGCTTGTTCAGCTCCACGAGCCGCTCCAATATCTCCTCGTCCGTCAACTTTAGAACTTTAGAACTCTCGAACTTTAGAACTTCTCCCTCCCCACCCCAGCCATACGCGGCGGCGACGGCCGCATCCAACTCGTCGTGGAGTTGCCGCAGGACGGTGACAAGCCCCTGCTCGTGAATCACGCGTTGCTTGGTGGTCAGCGTCTCTTCGGCGCGGACCGCCTCCAGGACGTTGTAGAGGTCTGTCATCGTGAGCGAGGGATGCAGCGCGAGCTGGCGCTTGCGGTGGCTGTCGAGCCGTTCAGCAAGGTCGCGGATGCGCACCTTCTGCTCCTCTGTCGCGTCCGGGAAAGGGAAAGTCTCGAAACAGCGGGATTTAACGTAGACGGGTGTCGGACCAAGAATTGAACCTTGCGCCAGCGCCCAAGCAACATGGATGCGGCTGGAGAGCACGCCCAACACGTAGGCATCGTCATGCGCGATGCAGATGAGTTTGTTGTCGGGCAACATTGTCTCATCAAGAAACTGGAAGAAGCGGTACTTTGAGGTCTCGACCGTGGCGATGTAGCGTGGCAGGCCTTCGAGCGCAGGACGGAACGCCTTGCGCGGTTCGCCGTGTATCCACCAGTTCAAGCGATAGGAGTCGCGGCTGTTGGCATCGCGCTCGGGCTTCACGCGCTCATAGACCCACTGGTAAACCTCCGGAAAGCGGTCGCGGACTTCAATTTCAGTGAGGCCGAACAGGTCAATGACCAGCACATCGCGCGGGCGGCTGGTCAGGTCTTTGCCGTTGCGGTATTCGCGGATATGGCGCTCTAAGCCGGAGATGCGTCCGAGCCCGAGGCTGGCGGCCTCTTCGCGGGTCACGATGAAGCCGGAGCCGATCACTTGCACACCGCGATTGCTGATGCCCTCATTGGCTTTGAGCGTGACTGCGCTGGCGACATCCGCGCCCATGGTGAGGTCGGCGTTGATCGTGCCCATGCGCGTTTCAAGGGTCACCGCGACCGCACCATCAGCCCCTTCCGTTTCGGTAACGACGGTCTGCAAGGTGGCAGCGGCGTCCCGCCGCTGGGGGCCTGCGACGGTCATGGCAATGCGCACGGCCGCGCTGTCGGCGTTCTCGACCCACGGGTGGTCTGGAATCGCGAAGAGCAGGGAAAGCGGGCAGAGGTCGGAGGTCGGAGATCGGAGGTCGGCAGGAGAAAGATGCGCTTCGAGCACGCGGCGGTTGAAGGTCTGGCGAAGGGAGTTGGTGGTGATAAAGCCGAAGCGTTCGGCGCGGCCTTCGCGCACGAGGCAGGCGGCCTTGTGCCACCAGTACATCACAAAGTCGGCGGATTCGGGGACGTCGGGGTAGAGCGCGCGCAGGGTTTCGGCATAGCCGTCGCCGAGGGCGTCGCGCATGCGGGCGGGGCCGATGAAAGGCGGGTTGCCGACGATGAAGTCGGCAGCGGGCCATTCGGCGGGGCGCGGATTGACGTAAGTATAGACCACGCGCCTGGCGGCTTCGTCGGGAACCTCTTCGCCGGTGACGGGGTGGCGCTTGAACGTGCGGCCGTCCCACTGGGTGACGATGGCGTTGGCTGCGTCGCGCCGGGGCTCGACGCAATCGCAGGCGAGCACGGAATCGCGGTTTTCGATGGTATGGAACTTGGAGATGACCGGCTCGGCGAGGGCGGCCTTGCCGCGCGTGCGCAGATGCCACTGAAGGTAGCCGATCCAGAGGCAGAGTTCGGCGAGCACGGCGGCGCGGGGGTTGAGTTCGAGCCCGAGAAACTGCGCGGGGTGGACGGTGTGGCCCTGAAGGTCGAGCGAGCGCTCGGTCTCGCCGAGCGTGGCGAGCAGGCCGAGGGTTTCGGCCTCAAGCCGCTTGAGGTGTTCGAGGGTGACGTAGAGGAAGTTTCCGGAGCCGCAGGCGGGATCGAGCACGCGCACGGCGCAGAGGCGGCGGTGGAAGGCGTGGAGTGCTGTGAGTGCGGTTTTGCGGTCGTCCGACGCGAGGCAGGCGGAGACGGCGGCCTGCACGCTCTCCCACTCCGTGCGCAGGGGTTCGATGACCGCGGGGAGGACGAGCCGTTCGACATACGCGCGCGGCGTATAGTGCGCGCCGAGCCGATGGCGCTCGCGGGTGTCGAGGGCGCGTTCCAGCAGGGTACCGAAGATCGCGGGCTCCACATCGCGCCAGTCGGCGCGGGAGGCGGCAATCAGGAGGTCGATCTGTTCAGGCGTGACTGTTAACGCGCGGCGCTCCTCGAAAAAACCACCGTTGAAGCAGAGGAGCTTTTCGCGCAGGGCGATACTGAAGCCGCCCTTGTCCATGGTCTTCCACAGCTCTTCGACGATGGGCTGGAAAGAGCCGGGGCTCTCGCGCAGGGAGGCGATGAGGCTGCTGAAGCTTGACTGGGGAAGGAGTCCCACGTCCTCGGCGAACATGGTGAAGATGCAGCGCATCAGAAAGCCGCCCACCGCTTCGGGCGCGTGGCCTGAGGCTTCGAGCGAGCGGGCGAGTTCGGCGAGCTTTCCGGAGATCTCGCGGGTGACGCGGGCGCTGCGCAGGGAAGGGTCGAGGCTGGCGGGGTCGGTCCAGACGCGGCGCAGCTGATCGCGCAACGCGGGATCGCACAGGTCGCGGATCAGGATGCGGTGACAGGAGGCATCCGGGAAGGGGATGTAGATACCGCCGGTGCGGGTGAATTCCGAATAGATTTCGATGGCGTGGCCGACATCCGCCACCAGAAGAAAGGGCGGGCGGCCTTCGGCGGCGGGCAGCGCGCGGACATATTTCTCGGCCTGGTTCTTGGCGCGGACCATCGACTGGTCCCAGCCTTCTGAGCCACGGATGCCATGACCCGGCTTGGCATCGCCGTCGTTCGCGCCCTGCTTGGCCTCCAGCACGAAGAAGCCCCGCTTGTAGAGGTCGATGCGGCCAAGGCTGAAGGAGCCATCGCGGTTGGGGAAGCGGACGGACTTCTCGAAGACATAATCGTTCAACGCTTCATCCGCCCCGGCGGGCTGGGGCGGCTCAACCTCCAGTACCGCGCAAAGTTCGGCCAGGAAAAGCTGATAGTTGGCTCGCTCCGACGCGGCCGAGGCTTGCCACCTCTTTATGAACGCATCAATCATTGTGCGACAGTATACCGAATCGTCTGCGCAATGGATAGCGGAAAAAAACGCTCAACGCTGAACGTTTAACGTTACTTGTCCCATCCTCCGAAGGCTCAGCTCATTTTTTGAGGTGCATGAGGAGCTCAGGGGTCGTTCGTACGCCCAGCTTTTCCATGAGCCTAGCTTTATAGGTACTGACCGTTTTGGGGCTGATGCCGATACTATCAGCAATTTGAAGATTATTCATCCCCGAGCAGAGTAGCTCCATCACCTGGATCTCACGGTCACTGAGGGTATTGAGTTCTCGGTTCTCCTCTGTTTCCGCGTGATGCAGGGTTGCCCGATTGATCAGCGACGTCGCAATAGCATCGCTAACCGCCACTTGATGTGTCAGTATTTTTCGAATCGCCTTCACGAGATTATCAAGGGAGGTGTCCTTCATCAGATATCCCTGAGCCCCAGCACGCAAAAGGCGCTCGGCATACACGTCCTCGTCACAGACGGAGAGCACCAACACTGGCGGGCGTACTGGCTGGAGCTTGAGATTCTCAAGCAGGTTCCAGCCATTTCCATCTTTGAGGTTCAGGTCAAGGATAACGATGTCAGGCTTTCGCGTCTTGATCAATTCCAAAGCTTCACGCCACCCTTCGGCCTCACCGCAGACCTCCAAGTCCTTCTCTGCAACAATCGCCTCTTCAAGACCCTTTCGGACAAGGGGATGGTCGTCAACCAGCAGCACACGTTTCTTGCTGTTATTTTTCATGCTTCTCCTTGCTTTCCCGGTGGGCAGAGGGGAACCACTAACTCGGCCACCGTCTTGCCTTGCACGTCACGTTTCAGCGTGAAAACCCCCTTGAGTTGCTGCGCCCGCATCTTCATCTGTTTCAACCCTGCTCCTGCCTGCAACGCCTCCCCCTCCGGCAGAGGAAGTCCGTCGTTGGTGACGGAGATCACCGCCTGCCGCGCTTCGCGCACGACATCGATCCAGATGCGGGTCGGCTTTCCATGCCGCACGGCGTTTACAACGGCCTCCCGTACGAAGCGGTAGATGTGTTCCGACGGTGTTGCTGCAAAGGCGCAACTCTCCTGAGAACAGTTGATTTCGATCTCCACGTCGGTCGTCCCAGAGAACCGTCCTGCAAAGACAGATAGCGCCTCGCACAACGACAGCGCCTCTAAGTCGTGCAAGGTCAGCTCGTGTGAGATGCCGCGCGCCAACCCCAGAAGATGTACGGTCTGGTCCACTAGAGCTTGTGCAAGAGGCGCCTCTTCAGCGTTACACCGCCGCACAACGCCCTCGGCCATGCGCATCAACCCGACAAGTTCCTGGCAGATGCCGTCGTGGATCTCCTGTCCGATACGGCGCGCCTCGCCCTCGCTGGCGTTAAGCGCGTTAGCCACCGCCTCCCGCAACTCTGCTTCGCGACTCGCGATGAGCTGTCGTAGTCGTTCATTCGCCTCTCGCAACTCCTCCTGTGTCCGCTTGACCGCTGTAATGTCATACGCCACACCCACAAAGGTTATGGGCTTGCGATGCGCGTCGAGTACCGGCTTAATACTGGAAGTGTGCCACCAGACACTGCCATCCTTGTGCCGCACACGGTACTCGATCCCGGTTCGAAGCTCACCACTCCGCACCACTTCCGCCAGAAACGCATCACACGCCGGCACATCCTCCGCCAATACGACCTCTCGGTATTCGCGCCCCACCATCTCCTCTGCACGATATCCGAGAAACGTCTGCCACGAGTCCGACACGTAGGAGAAGCGGCCATCCGGCGCAATTGTGTAGAAGATCGCGTTGGCATGCACCAGCAACCGTTCGTTCCGCTCCTGCGCCTCCCCCAGCGCCTGAGCCAGCCCTGGCTTCAGAAAGCGAGAGAGCACGCCAGAACCGGCTAAGAGCCGACGGTGGCTCCACACCAGGATCGCCAGCGCAAAAAGAACGCCAGAGAAAAAAAAGAGGATAGAATGATAGAGGTTCATAACCGTTCAATGAATGACATTCCAATCATAACGCATCACTCCACGTGGCGAAAGGAAAAAACTATGAATATTTTTTTCGCATCGAATGCCGCGAACCACACGGCGGCTCAAATTATTGTGTCCGCGTGTACGCACAGCAGGCGGCTGCGAGGGACTACAATTCTGCTATTCTGTAGGCCAACGCCTACAGAATTTTCAGGCCTTGGACGACTAGACACATTATGCTTTATTTGGGATAGTATTATTTGCCAATTAAAGAAAATCCCAACAATCCTGTTAATCCTGTCAAAAAAGGAAACTATGAAAACAAAGCACCTCGCATTCATCCTCACCGCGGCTTTGGCCGCGCACACCTACGGCGGCGACGCCAAGGTGACACTCGACTCCGCCAACGGCTCCAGCGCCTTCATTGTGCGCAACTCCGCCAGCAACGAACTAGCTCGCGTGCAGTCCGACGGCAAGGTCGGCATCGGGACGACGACGCCTGCCTCGAAGTTTCAAGTTTATGGCACAGAAACAGGTGCAAATTGGGCAGGCAGAGGTGTATTCGGGGGTGCAAGCAATTCGGTTGTTCTTGGACAATATAATAACAAAGCCTATTTCGGAGCGCATAACGGAACATTAGATGGCTGGTCTGATTTAACGATCAATCCCGGTGGCGGGAATGTGCTGCTTGCCAATGGCGGCGGGAACGTCGGCATCGGGACGGACACCCCCGATTACAAGCTCGACGTCGCCGGCTCCATCAACGGCACGGCCATGACCATTGGTGGCGTCCCGGTGGCCACGTCCCATGACACCTACTGGAGCACCGCCGGCGGCGGCGCGATCCAGTACTCGGGCGGCAACGTCGGCATCGGCACCGCCACTCCGGCCTACCCGCTCGACGTGCTCGGCGACATCAACCTCTCCGGCAGCCTGCGCCTCAACGGCACCGCCAGCCTCACCGCCGCCAAGGCCGCCAACTGGGACGCCGCCTTTGGCTGGGGCAACCACACTCTCGCCGGCTATCTGACCTCCTACACCGAGACGGACCCTGTCTTCGCCGCCAGCGTCGCCGCCGGCATCACCGCCGACAGCACGAACGCCTGGAACGCCAAACTCGGCGGCAGCGGCACGGCCAACTATGTGCCCAAGTTCACCGCCAGCGGCACGGTCGGCGACTCCGCCCTCTTCTCCGACGCCAACGGCAACGTGGGTATCGGAACGACGACACCGGTTTCAAAACTACATATTGCCGGTGCTGATATGAATAATGCACTTTTGCTTGAGAACACTTCTGCAAATCCAGGTCGTAATTATATTTTATTCAAAACACTGGGAACGGAACAAGGCTATATTGGTTTAGGAGGAGGAGCAACAGATCACATGTCAATTGCTGCTTATGGTGCATCTAATAACCTCTTCTTAGAGACTGGCGGCTTGAAAAGAATGACAGTTTTACCTTCCGGCAACGTCGGCATCGGAACAACTACACCTTATACCACTTTAACTGTAGGTTCGACGGATGCAACTGCAAAAATTACGGCAGGTGGACCAAATACACACTTAACGCTTGCTTCCGCTGGCCCAGCTGGCAGCATTTATCTTAATGCCGGGGGTGTGGAAAGTGGCAATTATTCAACATCGACAAGACTAACTATCTTGCCTGAAGGCAGAGTAGGTATAGGAACGACTACACCAGCTGATTTATTGCAGGTAGGGAATTTGATGTTTGGTGGAAATTCAGGCAGGGAAATATATTCTACTTCTGGTTATGACATTAATTATAAAGCCACTGGTGCGTCATCACACCATTTTTACGTTAATGGAACAGAAAAATTTACGATTGATAAAACTGGCAATATTGGCATTGGAATTAATACGCCGGATTACACCCTGCACGTGAACGGCTCGGTGGCGGGCACCAGTGCCTATAACAACCTCTCCGACGCCCGCCTCAAGAAGGATGTGCTGCCCATCAACGACGCGTTGGCCATTGTCGGGCAATTACGCGGCGTGACCTTCAACTGGGACAAGACCGTGGATCCCACGATGACGCTCGACGACCGCAACCACGTCGGCTTCATCGCGCAGGAGGTCGAAGCCGTGCTGCCGCAGGCCGTCTCCACCGCCACCGACTCCCGCCAGACCAAGTCCGTGGCCTACAGCGAGGTCATCCCCGTGCTGACCGAGGCCATCAAGCAGCTCAAGGCCGAGAACGACGCACTCAAGGCGCGCCTCGATGCGCTGGAGGCGAAGTAAATGCAGACGGCTCACCGGGACGGTTCGCCCTACCTGCTTCGCATTCTCTGTCCGCAGGAGGTAGGGCGAGGCGTCCCGCCGAGCCGCAGGGCAAAGCAAAACTCTCAACTTTTAACTCTCAACGTTTAACGTTTTACTCTTAATTAAAGAAAATCCCAACAATCCTGTTAATCCTGTCAAAGAAAGGAAACTATGAAAACGATGAACACAGTCACTTCACCCCTCCGCCTGCTGGCCGCCGCTGTCGCGCTCGGCTTCACAACAAACCTCTGCGCCTCAAGCATTGAAATTGAATCCGGCAGCCTCGAACTCGGCTGCGCGTTGGAGGCCGACCGAGTTATCATCGGTGCGGGCGCAACACTCGCGGGCGACGGCACCCTCGTTGCCACCACGGACGTGGCAGGCACCATCAGTCCCGGAATAGGCCCCGTTGAGACCATCGGCACCTTGACCTTCACGGGTGCGCTGACCTTCAGTTCCGGCAGCCGTTACCTCTATCACACTGCCGCGTCATTCTACTCCGACCTATTAATCGTTTCGGGCGCGGTCACGGGCTCAACCCTGTTCATCGGCTCGCGTGCTGCAGAGGCAAATCCGAACCGCCAGCGCGTCATCGATGGCGGCACCGACAGCGACTACGCCCTGGTCGTGGCGGAGAACCCAACATACTGGAGCCTGCGCGTCGAGGGCGACGATCTGCTGCTGAGTTACGGTCTTAGCCCTCGCGGCACCATGATCAAGTTCCTTGCACCCGAATAATATCCCTGTCGAAAAGAAATCTAATCCGTTTTAGTTATGTCCGCCAGTAACTGCCGGGCATCTTCGGCTGTGACCGTGCGCGGATTGGCGGCTGTGGAGCCGGAGTCGAGCACTTCGCGCTTCGAAAAATATCACATGTTTTGAGTTGCGTTTCGCGCATTTTGGAGTATACTCTTAATAATTGACTAAAAATTAGGAGTACAGTCCAATGATTGATGTGTTACGGGAGACGTATCATCGCGTGGTTGCCGAGACCTCGGTCCAAAGCCATCGCTTTCTGTTCGACACGTTCACGGCCGATCAACGGCTGTGCGGCCTGATCGGCCCACGCGGAGTAGGAAAGACGACGCTCATGCTCCAGTACATACGCGAGCGGATCGGAAATCTCGAGGAAGCATTCTATGTCTCCGCCGACCATATTTATTTTAATAAAAGCACGCTTCTGGATTTTGTTCGCACGGTGTACATGACGGAAGGGATACGGCTGTTCTTCTTTGATGAGGTTCATAAATACCCGGGCTGGCAGCAGGAACTCAAGAACATTTATGACTCCTTTCCCTCCATCCGTGTTGTATTTTCTGGAAGTTCAAGCTTGGAGCTGACGAAGGGCAGCCATGACTTGTCACGGCGCGCAACCTTGCATCACCTTCCCGGGCTATCTTTTCGTGAATACCTCAATTTCCTTACGCAGGCGAATCACAAGTGCCTCTCGCTTGACGCCATCCTGAAAGAGCCCTCAGGCCTCTCTGCCAAACTCGCGGCCATACCGAAATTGGCCGGGCATTTTAATCGTTACCTGGAGGAGGGATATTATCCTTACATCTTCGAGGGCAAGGCGAATTATTATGAAAAAGTGCGCTCGGTTGTCGAGAAGACCCTGTATGAGGATATCGCGACCTATTATCGCCTGAAGACCGAAAACTTGCATTACTTCAAAAAGATCATCTATTTCCTCAGCACCATTCCTCCGGGGGAGGTCTGCATTCATAAGCTGGGGTCGAGTCTCGGCGTGGATGATAAGACGGCGGCACATTATCTGCATATCCTGCAGGAGACCGGCCTTACGCGACTGCTTGAAGCGGGGCAGAGAGGGCATGCAATGGTGCGCAAGCCGCAAAAGATCTACCTGGACAATACCACCCTCTACCATGCGCTTAGCCAGGGATTGGGCCAGCCAGTGGATATGGGGATGAGACGGGAAATGTTCTTTTTACAGGCTACGCAAAACGCGGGGCTCCCCGTCTCGTACAGCCTTCATGGAGGGGATTTCAAGATCCGGAACCACCTGTTTGAGGTGGGCGGTAAGGGAAAGGGACGGTCACAATTGCCGCATGCGTCTCAAGAGGAATACGTGGTCAAAGATGACATTTTGATCGGTTCCAACGGAACCCTGCCGCTTTATCTTCTCGGATTCCTGTATTGACCATCAACGAATCTAATCCGTTTTAGTGATCTCGTCCAGTAACTGCCGGGCATCTTCGGCTGTGACCGTGCGCGGATTGGCGGCTGTGGAGCCGGAGGCGAGCACTTCGGAGACAAAGGTGTCGAGATCGTCCACGCGCTTTCCGGAGAACGGATTTTCAAGCGCCATTTCCGAAAGCCATTCCTGGACGCGCGCTTCGACATCCAGATTGTAACGCGCCTTGAGATAGTCCACGTCCTCTGCAATCACGGTGCGATTAAAGGCAAGCGCCGCAGGCAGACAGCAGGCGCAGGTCAGTCCGTGCGCAGCATGAAAACGCGCGCCCAGCGGATGCGCAAGCCCATGTATCACCCCGAGGCGGGCATGCGAGAACGCAAGCCCCGTCACATAGCTGGCTTCGAGCATATCGGCCGCGAAGGTCGTGTCGCCCCGATAGAGCGGCAGCAGCGACTGGCTGATGCGCACAAGCGCCAGCTCCGAAAGCGCGCGCGTAAAGGGTGTCGCATATTTGCTAGTGTAGGATTCAAAGGCCTGAATAAAGGCGTCCAGTCCGGCGGCGGCTATTGTCTCCTTAGGACAGCCGACCAGAAGCTCAGGATCCAGCAGAACAATCTTCGGCATGAAGGTCGGGTGCCGTATCGACTGCTTAAAGCATTCTGCCGGATTCGTCAGGACTGAGACAACCGTGGCTTCGGATCCCGTGCCCGCCGTGGCCGGCGCGGCAATCAGCGGAAGCGTCGCAGGCAATATCGCGCTTGCGTTGCGCTGATAAAAGGCTGTCGTCTCCGGCGCATCAACCAATCCTGCCGCAGCCTTTGCCAAATCAATCACGCTCCCGCCGCCCACGGCGGCAACCCAGTCAGGCCGGTCGCGCTTCAACTCTGCGCGCAAGGCATCCACACCGTCAACCGTCGGCTCGCCGCCGTTATGCTCCCACGTGCGGACCGTCTTGGCGTTTCCGATAATCTCCGCGAGCTTCCCGGACTTCACCAGCGAACGGCCGTGCACCAAAACACCCCGCGAACCAAACAGGCTGGCGGTCTGCACGAGAGCGCGGACGGCTCCGGGCTTTGCGATCGTCTGTTGCGGCAAGAGTAATTGGGGTGGAATGATCATGAGCCATTAATACAGCATAATGATTGCGGCGATGACGAGCGGTTCCGTGCCCGTGTTTTCGACGCTGTGCGATGCGCCGTTGCCCGTCAGGATGGCATCACCCGGGGCAATGTCAACCCACTCGCCCTTTTCAAGGATGCGGCCAGTGCCGGAGATGACAATGTAGACTTCGTCGTCCGCCTCGTGCGCATGCTGACCGATGGTTGCGCCAGGCGCAATGATCATACGCGTACAGAGACGCACCTTAGCTTTGAAATTGTCTGGCTTGAACCAGTGTTCTAAGCGCACGGTTCCCTGACCGCCGCGCATGTTTTCACGATCTTCCGTTATACACGCATTATTCTTTGTAATCATGTTGCTCCTTGATTAAACCGTAAAGACCTTTTGCCAGTCTGCTTCGCTCTGTTTCTGCTCTTTGGGGACCACCAGCGAGAGGGTCATGCGGCTGGGTGTAAAGATTGTTTCAGCCACATGCTGAACGTCCTCCGCGGTGACCCTGCGAATACCTTCCAGTGTCTCTGATGGCGGGATCAGGCGGCCATAGTTCAGAATCGAGCTTCCGAGCAAGAGCATCTGATGTTCCACGCCTTCGAGTCCGAGGCGGAAGGTGCCCAGGAGGTAATCCTTGGCGCGCTTGAGCTCCGAGGGTGTCACCTTCTTCTCGATGATGCGCTGTATTTCTTTGCTCGTCAGCTTGAGCGCGGCTTCTGCGCGGGCGGCATCGAATCCGCCGCTGATGGTAAACATGCCGGTCTCTTCAAACAACTGGTACGACGAGTGTATGGAATAACAGAGCCCATGCTTTTCGCGGACACTCTGGAAAAGGCGCGAACTCATATTCTCGCCCAGAATGCCGTTGAGCATGCGCATGGCGAAACGCCGGTCATCATGGCGGCCAAAGGTCCGGAAGCCCGCAACAGCATGAACCTGCGCAATATCCTTGCGCGTCAGGACAAAGGGGGTTTGTTTTGTCTCGCCGCTGACCAGCTTATACGATAAGCCCTTACGTTTCGGCACAGAGGCAAAGGCCTTCTCCACGCACGCCACACAGGCCTCGTGGGTGATACGCCCGGCAAAAGCAAAGACGGTCGCAGACGGGGTGTAGGCGTGCGCCTTGTAGTCCAGCATCGCCTTGCGGTCAATCGGCAGCAGGGTCTTTTCGCTGCCGGCCAGGGGACGTCCCATCGCATGATTTACGTACATGGCCTCCTGCAACTGCTCCTGCACCACGGCCTGCGGCTGATCCTGATACATCTTGATCTCTTCGATAATGACCGCGCGTTCGCGCTCAAGGTCATCCTGCGCGATGGTCGCGTTCATATACATGTCCGTCAACAGATCCACGGCCTGCGGAAGAAACTCATACGGCAGGCGTGCGTAATAACAGGTATTCTCTTCCTGCGTAAACGCATTCAGGTAACCCCCGCGTCCTTCGATCGCCTGTGAAATCTGCAGAGCCGAACGTGTTTTCGTTCCCTTGAAGAGCAAGTGTTCGAGGAAATGGCTGATGCCGGTCTGTGTGGCCTTTTCATGACGTCCGCCCGCATTCGCCCAGAGGCCGATCGCGACGCTCTCCGCGTCGTCCATGGCGGAAGTCACGATCGTGGCTCCATTTTTCAAGATTGTGGCATGTGTGTTTTTCATCTTCCCTTTTCTCTATCAGCTATACTGTCACACCTTGCAAGGTGTGACAGTATGGAATAGGTTGTGCTT
>Ga0247841_10008341_pt1 | contig 14971 bp, 17 predicted proteins | sample LaCruzMarch2015__2_FD_192410 | JGI IMG/M metagenome (GOLD analysis project Ga0247841, IMG submission 192410) | Freshwater microbial communities from meromictic Lake La Cruz, Castile-La Mancha, Spain - LaCruzMarch2015_18m | ecosystem: Environmental > Aquatic > Freshwater > Lake | place: Spain...
ATACTGCTCCGCGCTAACTCCAAACATTGGCGTCCTATGCTTATACTTTCTGCCCATCAAACTGAAGCCAATATTCAATTTAAATAGATTTATGCGCCAAAACACACTCTTTTTAAACCGCTTTTTCTTCGTTAATACATGAGAATAAAGTTCGAATTTTCCTCAAGACATACAAGAACATTAAAATCTGGAAACAGACATAAACAGTCAGTTTCAAAGGTAATAAAAGAAGTAATCAAAATTTCAGACGTAGTCCTGATCCTCTTAGATGCAAGATTTATAGAAAAATCAAGAAATGAAGAAGTAGAAAATGAAATAAAAGAATTAGGTAAGAAAATTGTATATGTTGTCAATAAAATAGACCTTGTTGATATAAATGAACTAAAGAAAAACCCAATTTTAGAACAAATTAGACCCTATGTCCTATTCTCCTGCAGAACAAATCAAGGGCGTGGAGATCTGAGAGAAAGAATAAAAATAGAATCAAAGAGAGGATTGAAAGGAAAAGAATTCAAAATAGCCCACGTAGGTTTAGTTGGCTATCCAAACACTGGAAAATCCACTCTAATCAACCTTCTAGTGGGAAGAAACGCCGTTACTGCCTCCTCGGACTCTGGATATACCCAAGGAATGCACAAAATAAGATTCGCAAAAAACATTCTTATTCTAGACAGCCCAGGAGTTATCCCTTCAAAAGAAGATAACATCGAATCGGGAGCAATAAAAAAGCAGGCAGAAATAAACGCAAGAACAGCAAGTAAAGTCCAAAACCCTGAATTCGTAGTCCACATGCTAATAACTGAGAATCCAGGCCTCTTAGAAAGATATTATAAAATCCCAGCCAATGGAGATGCGGAAATCCTCATAGAAGAATTGGGAAAAAGAAATCATTTCATTCTAAAAAAAGGAATGACTGACACAGACAGAACCGCTCGTCTCATCCTAAAAGACTGGCAAGAAGGTAAGATTAGGAAATAATCACTTAGGCTTAATATCATAATAATAACGATTCCATAGCCCAAATCTATGTCTTTCAAGTTCGTCTTTTGTTACAGGACGCGGCAAGTCTAACTCTGTTCTTTTTACAATATTAGTTGATTTATACAACTTTTCTAAAATGATTCTATGTGTATAAACTCCACTATTTGCATTGGTTGGATTTGAAAAATAATGCTCTTTGTAGGTGTGAGGTATTGGATGTCTAATATCACAAACCAACCTTCTAGTCCCCTCAACTCCACCTGTAAGTATAATTAAAGCAGCTAACACTCCACCAACATTTCTTCCAATTTCCTTTATTCTTTCGTTTTTCATATTTTCTGCAAAATAAAGGCATATTTTAACTTGTACTACAACAAAAGGTAGTAGTATAGAAAGACTTAAAAACTTTGAAAGGCTTATTTTAATATGGAATTAGAAATACTAGAAAAACTGGGGCTCACAAGAGCAGAAATAAAAATTTATGTTGCATTAGTAGAGCTGGGAATATCAACTGTAGGTCCATTAAGCAAAAAATCTAATGTTCCAACATCCCATATATATCCTTTACTTGAAAATTTAACAAATAACGGATTAATCTCGCACACCATAACTGCAAACAAAAGATTTTACAAAGCTGAAGACCCAAAAAGGCTTAAAGAATTTCTTGAAGAACAAAAAAAACAAATTGAAAACCAAGAACCAAAGATAGATTCGCTTATATCAGAACTAACAAAAAAATATAAGAATCTTGAAAAAACCCAAGAAGCATTTACCTATGAAGGAATAAAGGGAGTAAAAACAGCTCTTGAGTTTGTACTAAAAATATTAAAAAGAGGAGATAATTTTTATGTAATTGATGCCTCTGGAATGAGTAAAGACTTATTGATGGGATATTTTAGCGACTTTTCTAAAAGAAGGGCAAAACAAGGAATTAATTATAAGATAATATATGACTTTGACTCTCTAGAATACGCAAAAGAAAGAAAACAAGATAAATTGACTGAAGTTAAAATTCTCCCTAAAGATATTAAAATTCCATCAGTTTTCTGGGTATTCAAGGGATATGTGGTAATTGCAGTGTTCTCAGAAAATCCAATTGCCCTAATGATAAAAAATAAACACATTTCTGAAGGATTTATGGCTAACTTTAATATCCTCTGGAACATTTCAAAAAAGCTCTAATTACTTCCTTATCACTGCACTAGCTAATTTTCTAGTATAATCCATTCCCCTAAGAGGCTTAGTTTCAATAACCTGCAACTTAACCTTGCTAAATGCATTAAAAAGTTCCTTAATTTCCTTATCCTCAAAGAAATGGCAAGTTATTCCATTTGCCTTAATCAGAGTGTTTTCAGCAATCATATTGCTATTCTTCTTAAATCTAAAATCCCCTACTGCAAAATCTTCAAATAAAACAATTCCTTCTTTCTTCAGAACTCTATAAATCTCTCCAATTGCCTTCTTCCTTTCACTTTCAGACAAATTATTCAAAACATAATAGCAAACAACTGCATCAAATGAATCATTATCAAATTTCAAATCAAGAACATCCATTTTATCAAAATGAATATCATCATGAGCAAACTTCTCCCTGCAAATCTCAATTGCCGTCTCAGAAAAATCAACAGCACGAACAGATTTTGGATGTTGCCTATATATTGAAATAAGAGTTTTGCCATTTCCCACTCCCAACTCAAGAACATTCTTCCCCTCCAACATCTTGGGCAGTGTTCTTGTTTCTTTTCTCCATTCACTCCTCGAATATTCTTTATTCCAAATTTCTTCCTGATTTTTCATTATAATCAAATCCTAGTCAACTTAGGTCCTTCAGCCTTATCTTCAATCAAAAATCCCCTTTCCTTTATCAAACCACGAAGAACATCAGACCTCTTCCAATCTTTTTTCTTCCTTGCCTCTTCTCTTTCCCTAACCAAGTCCCTAACTTCCGCACTAACCTGCAATTTCTCCTCTTTCATATCTGCAATTCCTAATCCAAGAACCTCATCAAACCTCTCCAATAACTTAAGCTTCTTCTTAACATCAAAGTCAAAATCATCCAAAGCCCTATTGAATATCTGAACTGCAAGAGGAATATTCAAATCATCTTCCAAAGCTGCCAAAAACTCTTTCTCATACTTTTCACTCCCATCATTTCCCTTATGGCTTTCCTTCTTCAACTCAATTATTTTTCTTTTCAATTTCTCAAAAGTTATCTTAGCAGCATCAAGATTCTCGTACGAAAATACAAGTGGCGACCTATAGTGTGTAAGTAAACACAAATATCTATAGTGTAGAGGATTATATCCTTCCTCTTTCAAATTCTTTAAAGTTAAAATATTTCCAATTGACTTTGACATCTTCCCCTCTTTCATTGTCAAGAACGCTCCATGTAACCAATATTTTACAAATTGCTTCCCAGTCACTGCCTCGCTCTGCGCAATTTCATTTGTATGGTGTGGGAATATCAAATCAATTGCCCCAGTATGGATATCCAACTGCTCTCCAAGTATTTTCATTGACATTGCAGAACACTCAATGTGCCATCCTGGTCTACCCTTGCCTATTTCAGTTTCCCAGAAAACATCTCCATCCTCTTCACTCCAAAACTTCCAGAGAGCAAAATCCTGCGCATTATCCTTATCATACTCATCAGCCTTTACTCTTTCCTTTCTATCCTTTATCTTATCCAACATGGCCAACTTTCCATATCCCTTTGATTTCTTAATTGAAAAATAAATTCCATCCGAAGTTTTGTAAGCAATTCCCTTCTCAAGAAGCTCTTTAATCAACCGAACCATATCATCAATGCTCTCAGTCGCCCTAAGCACATGATCTGGCTTAACAATATTCAACTCTTTCAAATCCTCAAAGAATATTTTCTCATATTTTCTTGTAAACTCCTTCAAACTCTCTCCCTCACTAACACTCCCCCTTATTGTCTTATCATCAACATCAGTCACATTCATTACATGATTTACTTTAAGCCCTAAAAATCCAAGAGTTCTCTTCAAAATATCATTAAATATATACGTCCTAAGATTTCCGATGTGTGCATAATTGTAAACAGTAGGTCCGCAAGAGTAAAATCCAACCTTTCCCTTTTTGATTGGCTTAAATTCCTCTTTCTTCCTTGTCAATGTATTGAATACTTTTAACATATCTTAATTTAGAAATTAATAGTTATAAGTGTTTCGTTAAGCAAAAGCCAAAGAAGAATCGCTAGCTAATGCTCCAATAGTAAAGTCGTCTGGCTCTTTCTCACTTTCGTTTCTCCCCCAACAAGCCAGATGGTAAAGAAGTTCAGATGCAACCCTACATGCATCTCTCGACTCATATTCCCTTAATCCCTCCTTAGGAATTCTATCAACAAAGGATTTTGCTTCAACAGCAGATATTCTCTCGTAACCAGTAGATATAATTTTTCTAAATATGCTATACCTTAACAAAAAAGACTCATCGATGCCCATACAACAGATATAACTATTAGATTTAAATAAGTTTGTATGTTTAGTTTCTATTATCAAAATCCAAACTTCGCCCCAATCTTAACAGCCAACTCCTTAACAGGACTAAGCAATCCTTCGGGAAAGAAAGTAAACTTATAATCTTTCAATATCAAATCTGCACTATATTCTTCGATTATATCTGAGAATTTATTTTTAATATCTGTTAAGCATTTATTAAAATCAAGAGGATCTTTGGCATATAGATAAATCATCTCATCATAATAACTTCCAGATGCAGACGTTCCAAACGCCAGGCTGTCCGAATTTCTAAAATAATCTTCAAATTCCTTTCTTTTTTCTTCCTTTATCCCAGGATATAACTTAAAATAAGCAATATATCCGTGATATTTTAAGAAAGAAACGTTTATCGCACCCCTAAAAGCAATAATTACCTTCTTTCTAATCAAATCCTTAATAGTATTCTTGACTGTATCAGGTTTTACTTTTGTTTTTTCAGAAATCTCCTGCAAAGAAAGATTAGCATTGCCTGCAATTGCCTTTAAAATCAAAATCTCTTTCATGGAAGGCGCAACTTTTAGAGAAGTATCCACATCGGGTCTTCTAAGCAAGGAAGCAAAAGAAGAATCGAGCTTATCAAGATTAGTGCTCACTCCATTTTCTTTTACAAACTGCAAAGGAACAGTATTTGCTCCAAGCATTTTAGTTATATGTAGGACATTCAATTCCTTAACACTCCCTGTGAGTTTAGTTTCAATTTCTCTGAGCAATTTGTCAAAATGAGTTATATCTGTTGCAGTGAGAACAACATTAAAATCATAATCTCCCTGCGTCTGTCCTGCAAAAATAGCAAAGGGATGTTCTTCAAAAAATGAAAGTATTTTCTCTTCCTTTTCAGGATTCAAATTCTTAAGTTTAACCAAAATAGTATAAACTGGAAAACCCAGAACAAATGGATTAATAATTGTGTTATTTCCTCTGTAGATATTCTTTTTTTCCAATTCTTTTATTCTATATCTCACAGAATCCTTGCTTGCATGTATCATCCTCCCAATTGTAGTAACTGGAATTCTGCAATTCTCTCCCAAAATAGAGATTATTTTCTTATCCTTATTATCTATCTTCAAATCCTTCCCATAATCCAATTCAAAAAACATTCCTTTATGCACTTTTTCAATTTTAGCCTCTTTTACAGCCATATTCAGCCTAATCCTAGCATATTTATAAATATTTCGGGTTTAGCGTAAAAATCACGGAGAATATTATATATAGTGTTTTTACTAATGAATAGTAACAAAAGGAGTTAAAATGACAAACGAAACACAAACAAACACACAAGAACAAGCAAAGAAAAGAGAAGCCTTTGTTGGTGTAGACATAGGCTCAAGAAACCTAAAACTGTCTGCCATAGATAGTTCTGGGAAAATAATTCATCAAGCACTAACTCCTTACAATGGAGACAGACAATCCGTACTTACCAGAAGTTTAAATGAGCTAGAAGCAGAAGTTGCTAAACGAGGATATACTGCAAAGAAAGTTGTCTCAACAGGTTCTGGACAAGAACTTGCAGCCAGAGCAGGAATCCCATCACATATCACTGAAATTAAATCAAATATAATTTCCACAAAATTCGTCTATCCAAACGCAAAAACAATAATTGAATTGGGAGGTACAGATTTCAAAGGTGTTGATGTTCAATCTGGAGTTGCAAGAATGAACTCAAAATGTTCCTCTTCAACAGGTACTTCTCTTGAAAATCTTGCAAGCGCAGTAGGCCTTCCATTGGACAAATTCGCTGAAGAAGCACTATCTTCTACTGCTCCAATAAAAACAGAATCAGATTGCGCCGTATTTGCACTCACAAGAGCCACAAATGCTCTACAAAATGGTGCAAAAAGAAGTGACGTTCTAATGGGATATGTAAATGCAGTAGTAGACAATTGTTTGAAGCTTTGCCCTAGCCTGAACACCCCTATAATCTTCCAGGGTGGAGGTGCTCAGAACAAAGCAGTAGTTCAAGCATTCAGAAATAAATTAGGATTGAATGAATCTGATTTTATAGTTCCTGAAAATCCAATATTTAGAATAGCCTATGGAGCAGCACTATATGCAAGAGATAACGAACGAGTTAGTCCAGCTAGTTCCCCCATTGCTTCAGAAAAGGAAGAAAGACTTCCATTGAGCGTTCATAAGAAGAGAATTAGAATTTATGATAGAAATAAACCAATTGCCTGGCTTGGAAATACAGTCCCTCCTGAAATAGTAATTGCTGCTGGATATACTCCTTCCTGGCCCGGATTAGAAGCTATACACACAAAGAAAAAAACTAATGCTCCTGATCCACTAAGAGTTGCTGGACAAGAAGGGTATAATGAAGATGTTTGTAGTATTCAAAGAACTCTTTTAGGACTTTCTAAAACAAATCAAGTAGAATCTCCAAGCTTAATAATTGGAGCATCAAGCTATTGTGACTTTGAGAGAGATGTCTTCAATCACATTGCAAAATCTAAAGGCGTTCCAGGATTTAATTTAGATATCCCTCTTTCAGGAGATTATGCTACAAAAGTAAACTATCTTGCAAATCAACTAAGAGATCTTCATTCAAAAGTTGCTCAGGCATCTGGAAAACCTGTTGATGAAGAAGCTTTTGCCAAATCAGTAGACCTATCTCTAAAAGTTTTAGATAGAATGGCTGATGTAAATGAACTAAGAACAAAAAAAGGAAGTCCTAGAGTTTCAAGAGAAATGTTTGGATTTACATTTAACTTACCAACAATAAGAGGAACTCCTCAAGCATTGGAAACAATAAATGCATTGCATGACTATTTTTCACAAAACGCGTCAGATAAAGCAGACTCTCGTCCAAGAATACTTTGGGACCTATTGAGAGATTCAGCAGGAGAAACTCAAAATCATGCAAATCCCTCTCTTGTTTTTGAAAGTGTAAACTTTACCTGGCCAAAAGACCATCCAAGACATGGAATAAATTCAATTGCTCAGTCAAATACTCCTTATGAGAAATTATCTAGAATGATTTTATCAAACGCTGCAATTAATGGAGATGAAAGATTAGAAGGAATGAAAATACTAAAAGAAAGATTTGCACTAGATGGAGTTTTAATGTATCAGCAACCTCATTGCCCTCTTGCAAGAGGATATATAGCAAGAAACTTTGAAAAAGAAATGGGAATTCCAGTCTATGCACTAAATAACGATGCAATGACTGGCTCTTTAGACCCAATCACGAGAACAAGAATGGATTCATTCCTAGAATCATTTCAAAAGAAAGCGCCTCAGAGTTAAATGCAATGCTTTAAATACCCCCATTTCGCACTATAAATGTATAGACAGCTAATATTGTTAAGAAATAGCAGGCCAAGGCCACACTATTTCTACCTTAAATAACGTCGAAAACACGAAGCATAAGCTTCATATAGTAAAATGGAAAAATTCAAACAGTTAGGATTATCGCAAGAAATGATTTCTCTAGTTGAGAAAGCAAAATTCACCGAACCTAGTGAAATACAGACAAAAGCAATTCCTTTGATATTAGAAGGAAAAGACATCATAGGTGGTTCTGCCACAGGTTCTGGAAAAACATTCGCATTCGGAGCTCCCATAATTGAAAAAATAATGCCCAATCAAGGCCTACAGGCACTCATTCTAACTCCCACAAGAGAACTAGCAGAACAAATAACCAAAGTTCTATATCACTTCTCAGAGCACAAACAACTAGAAGTAATTCCCGTATATGGTGGAGTCTCAATCAATCCTCAAATTTCTCATTTGAAATATGCAGAGATAGTTGTAGGAACTCCCGGAAGAATCCTCGACCATTTAGAAAGAAAAACAATCAACCTTTCAAAAGTAAAAATTCTCGTTCTAGATGAAGCAGACAGAATGTTTGACATGGGATTCATCCATGATGTTGAAGATATAATTAAACACTGTCCAAAGGAAAGACAGACTTTAATGTTCTCAGCAACAATCAACCCAGATATAGATCATTTGGTAAAAAAACACATGAAATCCCCTGTAAGCATTGAAGTTGAAAACCACGTTGACCCGACTCTATTAAAACAAGTATACTATGATGTTGAAAAGAACGTCAAATTCTCTTTGCTTGTTCATTTATTGAAAAAAGAACAAACTGGATTGGTAATGGTATTCTGCAACACTCGTCACAATACTGATTTCGTAGCAGACAATCTCAATAAATCAGGAATCGACGCAATGGCAATTCATGGCGGGCTCTCTCAAGATAAAAGAAATAGAATAATGGAAAAATTCCATGCGGGAAGAGTATATGTTCTGGTTTGCACAGATGTAGCAGCAAGAGGTTTAGATGTAAAAAACGTCTCCCATGTATACAACTATGATGCTCCAAAAACATCAGATGAATACATCCACAGAATAGGAAGAACAGCAAGAGCAGGACAGGAAGGAATTGCAATTAGTTTAATTTCAGAAAGAGATTATGATAACTTCAGAAACGTTCTACGAGACGATTCAATTAAACCTGAGCAAGTTGAAGTCCCTCAAGTTGAAAAAATATGGATTGAAATTCCAAAGAGAAGTTTCGGAAGAGATGGTGGTGGAAGAGGCTTCGGCGGTGGAAGAGGTGGTGGTTCAAGAGGTGGTGGAAGCAGAGGAAGATTCGGTGGTTCAAGAGGAAGTTCAAGAGGCGGAAGTAGATCCGGTGGAAGCAGAGGAAGCAGAAGCTCAAGATATTAATTTATTCTGAATTTGGCACGATTATTTGTCTTTGTCTTTTTAAAATATGTATTTGCTGTGCTGCATATCTTCTAATATCATCTGAATTCTTATACAGTGAATCATTCAATGTTAATTTTCCAGCAGTCAGAGCAGGTATATCTCTCTCAATTGCATCAAAGTAATCACCCAATACTTTGTGTGGTAATTCAATTGATTCAACTCCTGTTAAAGAAGCGTCAACCAAACGTCCATAGGCAACAGAAGCATATAGTTTTGGCGCACCAATTCCAACAAGAAAAGGAATTCGAATAAATACATTTTTTCTAAATGCATCAAATTCATCTTCAGAAACGCAACTCCCTCCATTGATAAGTTTACTTTTTATTGTATACTTCCATCCGTCTCTACATCTTAGTTCCAAAAATAATTTATGTCCTCCTCTAAACTCTCTTGAAACGATTGCATAATCTCCCGGATGTCCCAATCCATCAGAACCCTCATCAAAAATTTCAAGAGAAGTCATGCCGTCATGCGCGCTGAGAGTTAAATGGGCATCTCTTTTTAACTCAAGAGTATAATTCGGAAAAATAACTTTTCTTGTTCCAGAAAACTTACCTAACTCTTCCAAGAAAGTGCAACCCTTGCTTACTGGCCAAGAAAATTCCGCCGACTCTGCTCTAGCAACTCCAGCAAAAACCGTTGCTGCAGCAACCACTCCCAACAATCCAGCCTTCATGCATAAACCAATTTATTTCATCTTAAAAGCATTACTATATTCTTTTATAATATCACTATTTATCCACTATTTCCCTAGAAAAACATTCTATTTCATCAATTGTCTTAAGAGACATAAATGCTGCTCTTTTTTTAGCAGCTCCATTAAATCCTTTTATGAAACAACTTCCAATATACTTTATTCTGTGCAAATCAACAATCTTCTGTTTTTTACACAATTGAATATATTCTAAAAACAACTTAAGATTCCCAGAAACATCCAATTCTTTCTCTTTCTCATTCTTCAAATAATAATTAATCCTATCAAAGATAAGAGGATCTCCTATTGCTGCCCTTGCAACCATAACCCCATCACAAATCTTCAACATCCTTACAGCAGATTCACCAGAAATAACATCTCCATTCCCAATCACTGGTATTTTAACTGCCTTCTTTACAGCAGCAATCCATTTCCAGTCAGCAGGAATCTTATTGCTATCCTTAGCAAGTCTAGCATGCACAATCAAAGCATCAGCCCCCGCTTTTTCAATTATTTTCGCTATTTCAATAACATTATTTCTTTCAAATCCCAATCTAATCTTAACACTCACTGTCAAACCAGCCTTCTTGAGCAATTTAACTATCTCTCCAATCTTCTCAGGAGTTCTAAGAAGATAACTTCCCGCCTCATTACCCACTATTCTTACAGAAGGGCAACCACAATTCAAATCAACAATATCATATTTCTTAAGATAGGGAATAACTTTTCTAAACTCTTCAATGTTATTCCCAGTTATCTGAATCCCTGAAGGTTTCTCATTCTTTCCAACCTCCATGAGCTGCTTTGTCTTATCATTCTCATGAGTTATTGCATCCACATACAACATCTCAGTATATGTCATTCCTGCCCCTGCCTTCCTGCAAATTGCCCGATAGGGCATATCTGTAACATCCACCATCGGTGCTAAGAAAATAGGATTTTTAATTACAAATTTTCCTATTTTTATTGCTTTGACTTTCATCAATTAGAATAATAAAATTGCTTTTTATACTTTAGTTATCTCTTTTACGTATGAGATGCATCTGGATCGTACGCAACTGTATGTTTATTTGGGGCAACATATGGTCTTCCTTGTACTTTCCTTCTAGAAAAAAATCTGTTTTCTTTTCTCCATGAACCTCCGCTCTCCCTAAGAGCCGCCGAAGTAAGTAGTTTTTCAGTTCCAAAAGCCGTTGCCAATGTACCCATGAAAAAACCACTATTTTAGACTATTTAAAATTTGCTTTTGAAAAAATTAACTAAGGGCATTACTTTGTCTATTTATGAAAAAATAAGGACATCTCCAACATGAAGAAGAATGACAATATTGCTGAACAGTTTCTTCACCCATACTAACTAGAATTACTGGCCCTTTAGTACCTCTGGGATTTTCTGGAGAAGTACAATATTCTGCACCCTTGAAAGTCCTACTCCCTCTTTGTTCTCTAGATCTAACTATCCAAAAACATCTTGCTTCTACAGGGGCTGCTTCTCCTACAGGCTTTGCTTTTGTACTTCCACTCATAAATTTTCATGAGAATATACCTTTATTAACATTTCCCCTATTCAAAATCAAATAAACAATCACATTCCAAAGAGTATATTCCAACACTTGGAATTTTTTGTTATTATATAATGTAAACTCATCTTTAAATATAAGAATGAATAAAATAAATAATGGAAAAAGATATAGACCGAATTGCAAAAAATAAAGAAACAGACATTGTAATAAGAATAGATGATTTTAATGGAAGAAGAGGAGTAACCATAAGAGAATTCGTAAAATCTGACCGTTATACTGGTTTCACAAAAGCAGGAACGAGAATCCCTGCAGACAAATTCAAGATATTCAAAGCAACCATAAACTCCATTGATGAAAAAGACCTTGAAAGCGATGAACCTGAACCAAAAGCAAATATTCCTGAATCTTCTGGGAAAAAAGGTGATATAAAAAAGAAAGCGAACGTAGAAGAAGTGGAGTTTTAACGCTCCACACTCGCTTTCTTTTTCTTGCATTTCCCACATCTTTAAAAACCTCTTTCCATTTCTAAATATATGACAATAAGACAACCAATTATCACAATTGCAGGACACGTAGACCATGGAAAAACATCCATATTAGATGCATTCCGGGAAAGTAATCTTCAGGAGGCAGAAGCAGGCGGAATTACTCAAAAAATATCATTCACAAAATATCCAATAGAACAAATAAAATGTGCTTGCCCCCTTATTGAGAAAAGCAAAGTAAAACTTGAAATTCCAGGATTCCTTTTCATAGACACTCCAGGACACGCAGCCTTCACCCATCTGAGAAAAAGAGGAGGGAGTTTGGCAGACCTTGCAATAGTAGTTGTAGCAATAAAAGAAGGAATTCAACCTCAAACCGCAGAAGTCCTTCAAATATTAAAGAACAACAACGTTCCATTTGTTATTGCTCTAAATAAAATAGATTCAATCTCAGGCTGGACAAAAAGAGGAGAGTTAAAAGAAAGCATTGAATCTCAAGCAATGAATGTAAGTCAAGAATTCCAAGAAGCACTTCTTACATTCCAAGGAAGTCTAAGAGAACATGGATTTGATTCCTCATTATTCTATGAAACAACAGATTACACAAAGCAAGTTGCAATTGTCCCCTGCTCCGCAAGAACAAAAGAGGGAATTTCAGAATTATTATTCATGCTCTGCGGTCTATGCCAAAGATTCCTTAAGGAGAGACTTAAAGTTGGAAATGACGCAAAGGGAATTATTCTGGAAGTAAAAAAAGAAAAGAATGCTGAATATATCGAATCAATTCTATACGATGGAGAGCTAAAGGAAAATGATATGATTGCCATAGCCACATTCAACGACGTAATCACTTCAAAAGTAAGAGCTCTGGAAGAAATACAACCCTTATCATTAAAATATAGCCCAATAAAAAAAGCACATGCCGCAACGGGAATAAGACTTAATCTAACAAATAAAGAAGGAATCCTTGCAGGAATGCCCTTCCAAAAAATCCACAATAATCTGGATAAAATAAAAGAAGAATTCAAAAAAGAAATCTCCGAAGTAATGCACCTTGATAAAGAAGGAATAATAATCAAAGCAGACTCACTGGGAAGTTTAGAAGCGCTAATTACTCTTCTAAGACAAGAGAATATTCAAATTATAAAAGCTGGAATAGGCCCAATAAATAAAACAGATATAATAAACGCAAAAGCAAACTTGGAATTAAATCCATTAAACGCAATGATTCTTGGATTTAATGTTAAATTGGAAGATGACACTGAAAAAAGACATGTCAAGATTCTTACAAACGATGTTGTCTACAAATTAATTGAAGACCTTAAATTATATAGAAAGAACAAACAGGCAGAAATAGAAAGAGAAAAACTTCTTGGCTTGGCAACAATTTGCAAACTCCAAATTCTTCCAGAATTTGTATTTAGAAACTCAAATCCTGCAATTTTCGGCGTCAGAGTCTTGGCAGGAAAGCTAAAAGTAGGAATTCCGTTGATGGATGAAAAAGGAGAAGAAGTAGCAAGAGTAAAATCCATTCAACATGAGAAAGCAGCCGTTCAACAGGCAACAGAAGGTCAGGAATTAGCCCTAGCACTTCCAGGCGTAGCATTTGACAGAAGACTAAAAGAAGTAAAATATCTCTACGCCTACATCTCAGACAAACAATTCAAAGATTTTAAAAAGAATAAAGAACTTTTATCAGCAAATGAATTAAAAGTTCTCCAAGAAATGTCAATAATTTTGAATTATTGATCACCTCGAAAACTGAAAGTTTTCGAAGTTGCAGTTATGAAAGGATATTAATTTCCAGCCTTTGCAATCTGAGCTAATTTACTATTATCGCCAGTTCTAATATCAATATTATCGGTTAAAGCTCCATCTAAAAATACTAAATAAGCACTAATAGATACAATAGCCACTGCCGCCTCTTTAGCTAATCTATAATGTGCCATTGTAGGTACATGCTTATAACTTATACTCATCTTCTTTTCCTCATTCTCAAGGCCAAAATCCTCGACTTCACGAACAATATTCCAGCCATGGCACTAGCTAAGCTAACTGCCCGACTTATACCTTGATGGGCATGTAACACATTAAAACTCTGTTTATATTTCATAAGAATGATTAGATTTAGTTATCTATACTAAAAAGACTTCAAAGTGCCTTTTAAACCTTACTATTACAGGTCCTAAGAAATCTCCAAAAATTCAAAAACAAATCTTTAAAAAGGTTCTTTTTCTAAAGCATTTATGCCATTCAAATTAGTTATTGGTGAAAAAGGAAAATCCTGGAAAGTTGAGCTAGATAGCGAAGTTCTAGTTGGGAAATCACTTGGAGATAAAATTCAAGGAAAAGATATCAAAGCAGAACTAGAAGGATATGAATTGGAGATTGTTGGAGGCTCAGATTTAGCTGGATTCCCAATGTCAAAGGACACTCCCGGACTAGGACTAAAATCTTCTCTATTAACAAAGGGATGGGGAATGAAAGACGCATACCCTGGAATAAGAAGAAAGAAAACGCTAAGAGGAAAAATAATCTCTGCAGCAATTTCTCAAATAAACCTTAAAGTAATCAAATCAGGTTCAAAGAAACTAGCAGAAATATTCCCAGAGCAAAACCAACCTAAGGTTAAAGCTCCAAAGCCAGCAGCACCTGCAGCTTAATTCTTCAAACATATAAGCTTTTAAAACCCTGATTTCTATCAATCTAAATGGTAAAACAAGAACAACTAGAAACATTAAATGTCGGAATAGTAGGACACATAGACCACGGTAAAACTACTCTTTTAGAAAAAATCTCTGGAAAATGGACCGACACACACTCTGAAGAACTTAAGAGAGGAATTACAATCAAATTAGGATATGCAGACATTACTCTATTCAAAGATAAAGATTCATACAACAGAGAGAAAGGCACTCCAATAAGACAAGTGTCATTTGTAGACGCCCCTGGACACGAAATGCTCATGGCAACAATGTTATCGGGAGCGGCAATAATAGACGCAGCAATTCTAGTTGTAGCAGCAAATGAAGGAATAAAACCTCAAACA
>Ga0247841_10008342_pt1 | contig 14969 bp, 12 predicted proteins | sample LaCruzMarch2015__2_FD_192410 | JGI IMG/M metagenome (GOLD analysis project Ga0247841, IMG submission 192410) | Freshwater microbial communities from meromictic Lake La Cruz, Castile-La Mancha, Spain - LaCruzMarch2015_18m | ecosystem: Environmental > Aquatic > Freshwater > Lake | place: Spain...
AACGCCGACTTTTCGTGGAGCGATGCGGTGAAGCCCCGGCTCCAGACGCAGTAGGGTGATCCGTCCTGCCGGAGGAGGGTGGTTTCGAAGACGCACTTGAACGTCTCCTTCACCCCGTAGGCGGTTTCGGTTTTCTTGAGTGGAGTCACGTCCACGCACACGGCCTTCCCGGTGTATTCCGGGCAGGGCTCGAACGATTGAGATTTCTTGCTGAGTTTCATGGTTTTGGATTTTTCAAAAAGTCGCTCTGCATGGATGCCGCCCCCGGTGCGACCACCTCCGGGGAGGCGAAAGTGGTCAGGGAGTTGGTGCTATTGCCCGGCGGCGGCGAGCCCGGCGTGTTTTGTTGCGTTCAGGGGATGCGGGATCCGTCACCCGCGGCTTGCGCTCCTTTTTCAAAAACAACTGGGGCGTGCCCGGAGGTGGGGGATGGCTGCCGTAGAGGCGGATGTTGACGACCTGTTGGAAAACCTCCCTCGGCATCCGTGCTCGCCAACGGCGGTTCGGAGTGCCCTCGGGATCAATCCACTGGAAGTCCATTCCGGGTAAAATCGGGAAGGCCATGTCAGCGGGCCTCCTCGTTGGGGAATTCCTTGAAGGCGTCCGAGGCGGCGCACTCGGCACTATCCTGGCCACCGGTCACGGCGATGTCTGCGAGTTGGCGTGCGCGGGGATCAGAATTGCCCCCGGCGTTGTCCTGGTTGGCGATCCAAAGCCGAACTTGAGCGGGGTCGAAACGCACCATGCTGCTGACATGAATTGACGGCAGTCCTTGATTGCGTAAGATGTAGATCTGCCGCTCGGAGCACCCGAAGAATCGGGCGACGTCCGAGGTGGTCCAGAGGGATTCTGCTTCGGGTTTTCTGAGTTGTTCGGTCGATTTCATACCTGTGTTGCTGGTGTCAACTACAGGGTGGGAATTGGCCCTTCCCGAATGGGAACAGGAGTGTTCCCGACTACGCCCGGGCGATGCCGGAGATCGGAATCACGTTACCAGATGCCAGAAAAAAGTGGCGGCGGATGCTTATATGCCGCAGAATATGCCGCATGCTGCCTTCCACAAAATCAGCGACCGCTAGGTTATTGGGAATCGACCGACGTACCGTGCAGCGTTATGTCAAGAAATTCCCAGAAGTCTCTTTGGGGCAGAAGGTTGATGTCGAATACCTGCTGTCTATCATCGAACTGTCAAAGGCCGCAGATGGGCGAGGATTTCCGCTGCGTCAGTCACATGGATGGCGTCTGAAGCTTGGAAATCTTGAGAAAAAGCCACCGGCTGTGATCAGGCGGACTTTCGAACAGCGAATGGCGATCATTCGTCGCGAGATCGACGCCATGACTGATGAAGAACAACAGGCAATCTTGCGGCACCCGAGGAACTGGTTTTCCCTTTTCCGCGACCGCAATTCTCTAAAGGTCTTCTCGCCCTCTAAATCAACCAATCCTGGGGAGGTCTGAACTGAACCTCTGTCGCTCGGTCGAGGGCTTGATCCAGCGCCTGCCCGAGTTCAATATTTTGAGCTAGCACTCGTTCCACAACCTTGTCGAGGGCCTTACGGACACGGCCCGTTGCTTTTTGCGCGTCCGATTCTCCAAGCTGCTTCCATCGCCCCGAGGGCGTTCTTGCCTTGGACAGTTCCTCCTGAATCGATTCAAGCTCTTCTCGGGCATCTGCGATTTCCATTGCCGGGAGGGATTGATCCTTGAGTATTGCTCCCAATTTCAGCGCCTCCTTTTTGAGGTTGGATTCAGTTTCCTCGGTCTGGCGATTGTCCACTCCCAACTGGATTCCATGTTTCTCGCGCCGGTCTGGGAAAACTAAGCCTTCCAGCTCCCAAGCGGGAAAAACGTCTCCGGGATGGTCGAAAAGATATTCAAGCAAGAGAACACCGTCTGAAGGCTTCCCGGCATTCATCGGCAATCGGAACTGCTCTCCGTGGATGCTCAGAAGTGGCGGCAAGACCGACGTATCGATATATGCACCCTTCGGCAGGGGAGTGACAAAATCTCCCGACTCTTTCATGGCATTGCTGAAAAAAGCGTTTGCAGTTGCTTCGAGAATGCCCCTGTGAATCGTCTTATCAGAGGGCGGTGTGAGTCCGTCGCAAATGCCGTTCGTGGTTCCGACGCTGAGAATAAAAAGGCACTTGAACGTCAGTGCTTTTACAGCATCGGCCAAATCGTGCGGTCGAACCCCGCGTTCGAGGATGATGATCCTGGCGCGCGTTCCATTTCCGAGAGCAAACGCCCCAATCATCCAGATCCCCGAGGCCAACTTTTGAATGTCTGGCCTGCATGACAGGTCGGCCGCAACAACGTCATAAACCCGCCGACGGTTCAGCGTAAATATCATGGCATCGCCCGCCTTCAGCACAACCGGCTTACCCGCTGCATCTTCGCGATGGGCGATAAATCCATCACCGTGCGGGATGAATACCCGCCACTCCGGTTTATCGTCGACGAGAAATCGCAACTCGGAACCCGCATCCGGCGCAACCGAGTTGGCCAGCACGCCGTTTTTGATCAATTCCTTCCGTTCGGCGAGCGTGAGATCGTTACCGACAAAACCGATCTCCGCTCCCGCGACGAGGTCAGATAAGACTCGGTGTCGCCACTCCATGTTGCATCAGTCCCCAGTTGTGGAGGTAGTCATACACCAGATCTGAATAGGAGCTCCGATTGAACTGAATGCTGTTGCTTCCCTTGAGCATGATGCTCTTCCGGCCCGCCCGCGTGCTATCCAGCGTCAATTCGATCCGCAAGCCGTGGACGCTTGCACCCATCAACGCGCCGTCGAGCATTTGCCTGTTCTCGAGTGCTGCCAGCAAATCGCTTCTGCCAAGCGTGAAATCGCAGACAAGCTTTTTTCCAGCAACCGATGTCCACAGCTTCAGGCCAGTAATCCGTGCCGTGTGGCCGGACCGCGTTGGCACGCTGAAGTTGGTTTCCAGAAGGTGGTCAAGGTTCAGCAGCTTGGAATCCTCGCTAGCCGGGAAAAACTCCTCATCATCAAATGCGGCTTTGGCAAACGCGTTGCGAAGAATAGCACGCTCCTTGGCCCTGGCTCCCTCGATCTCTATGCACCCAGTAGCCTGGTAGAAGAGAAGAACGTATTGATCGGCGGGGCGGCGCACCCGTGCCGCGACACGCCTGCTCCGAGATCCGAACTCGAGATGCACCTCGGCGGTGCGCTCGCAAAAGACAACCATCACAAAAACATCACCATCGAAATATTGGCGCACATCGACACGGTCGGTGTTCTTGTCCTTTTGCAGCGAGGTGCGAAGCAGCCCCGCCATCGTCGCTGTCACCACGCCAGGCTCGGTGATCGCAGCCGGCTCGCGTCCCGGAAAGATCGCGACGTTGTTGGATTGAATGGAGTGGACGGCGAGTAGTTCCATCGCGTGATTAAAAACCTCGTGATGATGCAGGAAGATCTGGCAGGCCGCCCTCGGGTTGCAAACATCGTCGGCGGGTGGCGTCACTCCCATAGCCACGCAGGTTCGGTCAAGGATTTCCCGGCCCTCCTTGCTGCACATGTCATTAAGCTCGTGCAAGCTGGAGAGAAGGGATTCGACTTCGTCGTTCGGCCTCCTGATCAGGGTGGCGTAGAAAGAATCCACATCCAAGACGTCTGGGGCATCCACCCCTCGGGCTGCGAACAGGTCGTGCAACTCGTTCTCGTGGCCTTGGAAACCGCGGAAGAATTGCTCTGAATTGAATTTGCGATGTTTGCTCATTGTTGGTGTGCGCGTTTCTGAGTCAGAGGCACGTCGATGGATTCGGAGGTAAAAGACGGCGCTGGCCCATATCGGAACCAGCGCCGCCAATACTCAGCCGGCAGGCGGGAAGGGGTCTTTGCCGTAAGACCAGGCCTCGCGGAACTTGCCATCCATTCCTTGGATTCGCAGTTCGCCACCTGATTTGGAGGCAAAATCTCGCCCCAACCGAATCGCTTCGGCCTGAGTCTGCGTGCGGCGCACGAGTCGCTCGCCGCCTTCGCCGCGAACTCCCCATGCGTCACCGCTTCGGACCACGTAGTGATTCCTCTTGCTCATAATGCGCTTTTCTCCTTTTGAGAGACCGCGGTCACGGTCCCGTGTTTCTTGTTGACGCAGGAGGCACTCGCGAATACCAATTCGGTCGTCTACACCAATTGGTCGCGGGGCAACCTGCGCTTATTGTTGCGCCGTCTTGAATAGTGACCGCTATTCAGGACGGCGTTTTTTCTGGCTCGGCATCGCTGCCGCTTTGGGGATTGTCTCCCAAATCTTCATCGGCATCTTCGCCGCAATCATTGTCAGCAGCAGTCCCGGCAAGGAGAACGACTATACCGCCAAACGCCTCGTTCCATTCCGGGCAAAAGCTCGAACGTTCGGGCTTTAGGAACTCGATGCCGTAAAAATCTAGAAACGCCCGAGCTGCGATATGACCGCTCCAGTTAGCCTGTCCATGTTTGCCTGGAGTGGATCGCGCATGCACTTTTACCGCGCCCTTTGTGTTGGCGTCCTGTGTGAACTTTATCCCTATTGCGCGCCTCTCCGCATCGAAAAATAAGCACGCATGCCAATCTCCCTGCGTGAGTCCGTAGCGATTCATCAATCCCTGGCTGAGCCCCAGACTCCCATTGGACCTGATGCTGACTCGGGCGGCGTAAGAGCCTCCAACGGCCAAGAATGGCTGAAAGTTGAATTGGCTTTTTGACATGGCGTGTAGATTTCTTTGCGCAGATACTACCACCGGGATTCTCGGCGTCAATGATTTATCTTATCTCGCAATTAAAAATTCACTATATTTCATGTTTCTGCGCATATTATCGCAATATTTCCTTGGTTTTCGCAGTTCCGCAACATTTTCATCTGAATAAATGCTCAGGATAGACCATATCTCCTCGCATGGCATTCCCTGCCAGGAACAATCCAGGAGTGCGGAGAAATGATCACAGCAACACATCCGCTAGAATTGGCACCCGGGGATCGCAAAGAGTTTTACCGACCTGAAAAGGACCAAGCCCTCACCCCATCACCCTTTGACAAAGAAAAGGGTGAATTGAAGCCCTTGTTTCAGACCGCGTTCCCACCGGAATACGCTCAGCGAAAACGCAATGAGATCGATGCAGACGAGCGGGCGGTGACGATCTTGTTGCGCGCGCCCATTCAAAATTGCATTCTCGGGAGAAATAGGGCGAAATGGGCGCTTGTGGCAAAATTCCCAGAGAAATTCTGGTGTAGCCGCATAGATGTCCTACCCAATTCGGTATCAAATACCTGTGACGATTGACCAAATCAAGCCGACGATAATCCTGCAGGGGCCGATTTTTCCGGAGCCGGTGCAGGTCATTGTCTCGTCGGCACGCGGGTCCTCGCTTCAAATCGTCGGGCGTGGGCTTCGCTCGAACCAGGTATTCGATCGCATCTTGACGCCCGACCAGATCGCGCTTCTCGAAGGCTCTCCGGAATCAGAGCCGTATGACGGCGATGCGAGGAATTTCCGGCTCGGTATTGAGGCCCAGCGCCTTGGGCTCGCCTACGAATACGATCCCTACTTCTCGCTTTCAATTGCCCGTGTTGACCCGCTCCCCCATCAGCTTGAGGCGGTTTACGACTATTTCATGCGGCTACCCCGCATCCGATTTCTTCTGGCTGACGACCCCGGAGCGGGAAAAACGATCATGGCCGGCCTTCTCATCAAGGAGCTGAAGATCCGCGGTCTCATCAAACGTGTCCTGATTATCACTCCCGCAAACCTGACGTTCCAGTGGCAGCGAGAATTGAAGGACAAGTTTCGCGAGAATTTCGAGGTGGTGCGGAGCGACGTGCTGCGTGCCAACTACGGATCGAACCCGTGGCAGGACAAGAACCAGGTCGTCACTTCGGTTTCATGGGTTTCCCGCGTTGATGATGCCAAGGAGAGTCTTTTGCGAAGCCGGTGGGATTTGATCATCGTGGACGAGGCTCACAAGATGAGCGCCTACAGCACGGAGAAAAAGACTCTCGCCTACCAACTCGGGGAGGCCCTGTCCTGGATGACCGACCATTACCTGCTGATGACCGCCACGCCGCACAAGGGCGACCCGGAAAACTTCAGCCTCTTCCTCCAGCTTCTAGACCGCGATGTCTATGGCGACGTCAAGAGCCTGGAACTGGCCATGGAAGACCGGGAGGCACCGTTTTATCTCCGCCGCGTGAAAGAGGCTCTGGTGACGTTTCCCGATCCTGAGACAGGGAAGGTGCAGATGCTTTTCACGAAGCGCCATGTCAAAACCACCGAGTTTCAAATTTCCGAGGAGGAGCTTGATTTCTACGACCGCCTCACCCGGTATGTGGAAGATCAGTCGATCAAAGCCGCTGCCGACGATTCCGCGCGAGGCCGGGCCCTGGCATTTACAATGGCGATGTTGCAGCGGCGGTTCGCGTCCAGCATGTATGCCGTCCGGCGAAGCCTGGAACGGATGCGGGACAAGCGCGAACACATTCTCAAGGATCCGGAGGGCTACCGGAAAGACCAAGTGAACCGGCGGCTGCCGGAGGATTTTGATGACCTCACGGATGAAGAGCAGCAGGAGATCATCTCCCAGCTGGAGGATGTCGTCGCCTCGGTCGATCCGGAGGCGCTGCGGGAAGAAATTGCCGATTTGGGAAAACTCATCTCCCACGCGAAGGAACTCGAAGCCCGCGAAATCGAAACCAAGCTCACCGCGCTCCGCGACCTCTTGGTAAAACAGGGCATCTTCAGCGACCCGAAGATGAAACTGCTCATCTTTACCGAACACAAGGACACGCTGGATTACCTGGCTGGCGACGGCCGTGATGGTCGTCCTCTCGGTAAACTCCGCGAGTGGGGACTCTCGCTGACAATGATCCATGGAGGCATGAAAATCGGCGACCGGGACACGCCGCACTCGCGCATTTATGCCGAACGGGAGTTTCGCGAGTCCGCCCAGGTTCTCGTCGCCACAGAGGCGGCGGGTGAGGGCATCAACCTTCAGTTCTGCTGGTTGATGATCAATTACGACATCCCGTGGAACCCCGTGCGACTGGAGCAGCGCATGGGCCGCATCCACCGCTACGGCCAGGAAAAGGACTGTCTCATTTTCAATTTTGTCTCGACCAATACCCGCGAGGGCCGGGTGCTCCAAAAGCTGTTTGAGCGAATCGAGGCGATTCAGGACGATCTCGACCCGAAGCGCACCGGCAAGATTTTCAACGTCTTGGGCGACGTGTTCCCGTCGAACCAGCTCGAACGGATGTTGCGCGACATGTATGCCCGCAATCAGACCGAGGACGTCATCAAGGCCCGCATCGTCGAACAGGTGGACACCTCGCATTTTCGTTCGATTACCGAGTCCACGCTCGAAGGGTTGGCGAAACGGGAACTGAACCTCTCCGCGATCGTTGGAAAATCGGCGGAAGCCCGGGAACGGCGTCTCGTCCCGGAGGTGATCGAGGATTTCTTTATCCAAGCCGCCCCGTTGGCCGGCCTGGCTCCGAAAGCGCTGAAGGCCGAAGACCACCGATACAAGATCGGGCGTGTCCCCCGAAATCTTTGGTCCATCGGCGAGCGCCTCGAACCACGCGTCGGCAAACTCGGGAAGGAATACGGCACCATCATCTTCGACAAGGAGATCCTCAAGCAGGATGGAACTCTCGAATGGGTCACCCCCGGTCATCCACTTTTTGAAGCGGTCAGGGAGGATGCGGCGGAGCAGGTTCGCGGCGACGTCTCGCGAGGAGCCGTCTTTTACGACCTCCATGCCAGACTTCCCTACAAGCTTGATGTTTTCAGCGGATCGATCCGGGACGGGCGCGGTCGAGTCCTGAACCAGCGCATCTTTGCCGTGCAGACCAGTGCGGATGGCAGCTTGAGCATCCGACAGCCGACCATTTTCCTCGATCTGGCGGCACCGGATTCACCGGCAGTGCCCCCAGCGCTTGAAAACCTTCCCAACCGCGCAGCCTTGGAAGATTGCCTGATCCTGCATGCCCTTGACCCCATGCTGGCCGAGACCCGGCGTGAGCGTGAGCGCGAGGTCGCAACAATCTCCCGGCACATCGAAATCAGCCTCGGTGAGATCATCAACCGCGAGAATCTGATTCTCGCCGACCTCATTTTCCAGAAAGAATCCGGATCCACCGAGACCGGTCTCGACGGGCGCATCAAGATTTCCGAAGACAAACTCATCGAACTCGATCACCGGCTCCTGAACCGTCGCAACGAGCTGGAACAAGAACGCCAGTGCTCTGTCGGCGACATCCAGCACATCGGCAGCGCCTGGGTGCTCCCGCACCCGGACCGGGAATCGCCGAAGATCGCCGCGATGGTCTCCGACCCGGAAATCGAACGCATCGCCATCCAGACCGCCATCCGGCACGAAGAATCCGAGGGGCGAGTTGTTGATAGCGTGGAATCCGAGAACAGGGGCTTTGATCTCATCTCCCGCAAGCCTCACCCGGAAGACCCGAAGACCGCCATTGACGTCCGCTTCATCGAAGTCAAAGGCCGCGCTCATACCGGCGAAATTGCCCTCACCTCAAACGAATACAAAACCGCCCAGCGCCTGGGACGGGATTTTTTCCTCTACGTCGTTTTCCATTGCGCCACACCGGAACCCTCGCTCAACATCCTTCGGGATCCGTCCAAACTCGACTGGCAGCCGATTGTGAAGGTCGAGCACTACCTGCTGAATGCCGGGTCCGTCACGAAACCGGTCACGCTCCGGGAGGACGAAGCGCAATACGCCAAAACGAAAATTGATCCATGAAGAATCTGCTGGAAAACTGGAAAGAATGCCGCGCACACGACATCAAGTCGCGCTTGACAGCGCCCGGCTCCTCCGCGAGATTTGCTTTTGTAAACCCCCGCTGTAGCCTCGGCGAAGCGGTCTTGGGCTGGTGCGCAAGCGCCAGCCCATGTTTTTTTATGGAGGCTTCCGCATGAGGACGATCGTTTATGTGGATGGTTTCAACCTCTACTTCGGCGCGCTCCGCGGCACCGCATTCAAGTGGCTCGACATCGCCAAAGCCGCCGCCCTTCACCTCGCTGCCCAACACCAGATTACCGGGATCAAGTATTATACCGCGAAGGTGAACCCGCGCCCGACTGATCCGGACCAGCCGCTCCGCCAGTCGCTCTACCTCCGCGCTTTGCGCACCCGCCCGGATTGCGAGATCTACTACGGGCATTTTCTCACGAAAACCGTCAAGATGCCTCTCGCCTATCCCGTTCCCGGCGGCCCCGCTACCGTCGATGTCATCAAAACCGAGGAAAAAGGCTCCGATGTGAATCTTGCCACCCACCTGCTCCACGATGCGCATCTGAACCTCTTCGATTGCGCTGTGGTGATCAGTGGCGATTCCGACCTGCTGGAGCCCGTCCGGATTGTCATGGGGGAACTCCACAAACCTGTCGGCGTCCTCAACCCACAGAAACACCCGTGCGCTGTCCTCAAGCGGCAGGCCACTTTTTACAAACACATGCACCCCGGACGCCTCGCCCAATCTCAGTTTCCGCCCCGCTTGACTGATGCTCAGGGCACTTTCCATAAACCCGCTTCATGGTAGCCGCCCCCTATCCCAAACGCCTCATCGAAGTCGATCTACCGATCCGGCGGATTTCGGCGCACGCACGACGGGAGAAATCCATTCGGCACGGACACATTTCAACACTGCACATCTGGTGGGCGCGGCGTCCCCTGGCAGCCTGCCGGGCGGTCATCTGTGCCTCGCTCTGGCCAGACCCTGCAGATGAACACTGCCCTCGTGCCTTTCAACTTATCGCCGCAGATAGGATGTGGCGCTGGGCGCGAGAGGAAAGGGCACATATCAGCGCGGAGAGTGCTGCCACTTTTGACGGCGTGCGCAAGCATACCTCGGCCTTCGCTCTGACTCAGCATCCAACGGTGCTCCGACAAGCATTGCTTAACTTCATCGCCGATTTCGCCAATTGGGACAATTCTACTGTCCGCGCCTTCCTTGACACAACGCGCTCCCTCACCGCTGCGGCGCACTATGGCGATTCAGCCGACCCGAACCATGGCTTTGTTGAGTCAATAGACGAGTGCTCATGGCGAGAAAACCTATCGATCCTCAGCGCGCAACTCGCCACATCAGCACGTCCCTTGGTCGTAGATCCCTTTGCTGGCGGTGGTTCCATCCCGTTGGAAGCCCTCCGTATCGGAGCGGATGCCTTTGCCAGCGACCTGAATCCAGTCGCCGTCCTCCTCAATAAAGTCGTTCTCGAATATCTTCCGCGTTATGGTCGCCGACTTGCCGAAGCTGTGCGTGAGTGGGGTGAGTGGGTGAATGCAGAGGCCGAAGGTGAACTCGCCCGCTTTTATCCACACGGTGAGGACGGTTCGACGCCTATCGCCTACCTGTGGGCCCGCACGATCCGCTGCGAGGGCCCCGGCTGCGGTGCCGAGGTACCACTTATCAGGTCCTTGTGGCTTGCAAAAAAAGCCCCCCGCGCAATAGCACTTCAAATCATCCCACGCGTAGACCTCCGACGTTGCGACTTCCGTATCATCGTCAAGACGCCCGATGGCTGGGTCGCTCAGGATGACCGTAAGTCCAAGGTTGCAAGCCCCGAATTTGACGGCACAGTGCAACGAGGCTCCGCCACCTGTCCATGCTGTAATTACACCACCCCAGTAGCTCGTATTCGTCTGCAATTGAAAGCAAGACAAGGCGGTGTTGCTGATGCCCGACTGATGTGTGTGCTTACGTTGTCCCGTGGTGGGGAGGTTCGCTCGTTTAGATTGGCAAATGATGTCGATGTCCAAGCAGCAGAAAATGCAGCCAAAGAGTTGGTGCACCGTATCGCTACTTATGTCGGAAGTGATAGTCTTGTTCCTGATGAGCTAATTTCGCTAAATGAGATTCGACGTATTAGCGTGCCGCTTTACGGCATGTGTAAATGGGGAGAGTTGTTCACACCCAGGCAACTGTTGATCCTCACTACAATCACTCGATTGCTTGGGGAGGTTGAAGAGCGTGTCAAAAAGTCGGATGATGCGGCATTTGCTCTCGCAGTCCAGGTAAGCCTCGGATGCGTTCTTAGCAAAGTGCTCGACCGAAACACAGCAATTGCTCGGTGGGAACCGAATGTTTTGTGCTCGCAGCAAGTTTTCGGGCGCCAAGCTATCGCTATGGTGTGGGATTTTGGCGAGCCAAACATCCTTGAAGACTGCGCTGGATCTTGGTCCAGCCTACTGGATGTATGGTTGAACGCGGTTGCGAACATCGCCGACGGACTTGTTGTGGCCGCCCGAGATTCCGATGTTACGATTGAGCAAGCGAATGCCGCAAGGCACCCGTTGCCCGACGATATTGCAGATGCTCTAGTAACCGACCCCCCATACTACGACGCTGTTCCATACTCGCACCTTTCCGACTTCTTCTATGTCTGGCTCAAACGGCACCTCAAACATCACTTTCCACAGTTGTTTGGCGCGCATCTTGCGCCCAAGGACGAGGAGATTGTAGTAGACCGCCCTCATCACTTGAGCACCTCTACACACGATATTGCCTACTATGAGAATGCAATGATGGGAGCCTTTGCTGAGGCTCGGCGGTTTGTAAAACCAAACGGTATTGGGGCAATCGTTTTCGCAAGCAAAACGACTGCAAGTTGGGAAGCAATTTTGAAGGCGGTCATCGACGGTGGTTGGGTTATCACGGGCTCTTGGCCTATTGACACTGAAATGGAGACGCGAATGAACGCGATAGGAACGGCGACGCTCGCGTCCTCCGTCCATCTCGTTTGCCGTCCGCGCGAAAATTCCGACGGGGCGGTGCGCACCGATGAGGTCGGCGACTGGCGCGACGTATTGCAGGAGTTGCCCAAGCGCATTCACGACTGGATGCCTCGTCTGGCTGAAGAAGGGGTTGTGGGTGCCGATGCAATATTTGCATGTCTCGGCCCAGCGCTGGAAATTTTCTCGCGTTATTCCCGAGTGGAAAAGCCGAACGGGGATCATGTGCCATTGAAGACTTACCTCGAACACGTTTGGGCCGCAGTTTCCAAGGAGGCATTGTCGGTCATCTTTGAAGGAGCGGATACGGAGAGCTTCGAGCCGGACGCGCGCCTCACTGCTATGTGGCTGTGGACGCTTGCTGGACCAGCCTCGACTGCCACCGACAGCGAAGGTGAAAATCCGGACGACGAAGATGAGGACAAGGCGGGAAAGAAAAAGGGAGGGTTCACTTTGGAATATGATGCTGCCCGGAAAATCGCGCAGGGTCTCGGAGCTCCTCTTGAAGACTTGAGGAACATGGTCGAAGTCTCTGGCGAAACAGCACGTCTCCTACCTGTTGCCGAACGCACGGCCTACCTTTTTGGAAAAGACCAAGCCGACGATCCCGGTGTCGCAAAGCGCCAAAAGAAGCAAGCGGTGCAGCCCGATCTCTTCGCCGAACTCGCCCAGGAAGGCGTTAGCGAGCAGGTGTGGTCGGAAAAGACCGTCACAAAAGTCGGCCAAACCACACTCGACCGCATCCACCAGAGCATGATCCTCTTCGCCGCCGGGCGCAGCGATGCCATGAAGCGCTTCCTCGTGGACGACGGCGCTGGCCGTGATCAGAAATTCTGGGGCCTCGCCCAAGCCCTCAGCGCCCTCTACCCTCCCAAGAGCGACGAGAAACGCTGGGTGGATGGCGTTTTGGCGCGAAAGAAAGGGCTCGGGCTGTGATCAACGATTTCCGCGCCGCCTTCATGGGCACGGTCAAAGAGGAGCCGTTTTGCAGCACTCTCCGGGAGGCATCCATCGCCGGCGAACTCGCGGCGTGGACCTCCTCGCTGACGAGTTGCCTTGTGGAAGCCTGCGGCCGAATCGGATGGCGTGCATCTGCCAAGGGACATGAATGCCAGTTGTTGCCGATCCGTCGCAGTGAATATCTGGCGCTCGATTTGATGGCATTTCCCGCTGGTGAAAACCGGTGGCTGTATCCCTCGGCTGCCATGGAACTCGAAAACAGCCGCAGAGAAGACCAAATCGCCTACTCGCTCTGGAAAGTCTTGGCAGTGCGAGCCGACCTGCGTGCCGTATTCTGTTACCGGAAGGATGCCAGTGACGCGCCGCCTCTCATCCAACATCTGAAAAATGAGGTCGTAGAGGCGATGGGGCTCTCCAGCCGTCTTGCCGTGGGCGGCAGAACCCTGGTTGTGGTCGGCTCAAGAAACGATGCCAACACCTTCCCGTATGGATTTTTCAAATGGTGGGAGCTAAACATGGAAACCGGAGGGTTTGATTCCTTCTGAATAAATTTATGAAACTGAAACCCTGGTATGATGTCGTCAAACCCCGCGAGGACTTGCGGGAAGGGAAATCGCAGGATTCCTCGGAGTTCGCCGTTCATCTGGACCAAGTCCGCGACGGCCGGGGGCGCAAGGATTACACAGACCCGGAGCAGTTCTTCGCAAAAACATTTCTCGCGGCCAATTTGCTCGATCTGGCATCGCAGGTGGTTCGCCGGATGTCGGGTGAAACGAGCCATACATCCCCGGTCTTCAACCTCGCCACGAATTTCGGAGGAGGCAAAACGCACGCGCTCACGCTCCTATACCATCTCCTGAAGAACGGCCCCGCATCCCACGCATGGGTCGGGGTTGAGCAAATTCGCTCGCAGGCCCAGGTGAAATCCGTGCCGACCGGGCGGGTTGCGGTCTTCGTTGGCACCGAGTTTGACTCCCTGGCCGGACGTGGCGGAGATGGTGAGCCTCTGCGAAAAACCCCGTGGGGTGAGATCGCATGGCAGCTCGGCGGGAAGGCAGCCTTCGATGTCGTCAAAGAGCACGACGTTAAGGGAATCGCTCCCGGCGGCGATGTGATCCGAAAGTTCATTCCCGCAGAAGAACCCTGCCTGATCCTCATGGATGAGCTCATGAACTACATGAGCCGGTTCCGCCGCGAAGGCCTGAACAGCCAATTCTACGATTTCCTCATGAATCTCTCGGGTGCTCTCAACCCAAAATCGGTGCTCGTCGTTTCCGTTCCCGCTTCCATCGATCTGGAAATGACGGTCGAGGACCAGGCCGATTATTCCCGGGTGACCAAAATGCTGGATCGCGTGGGCAAGGCAATCACCATGACCGCCGGGGCGGAAACCAGCGAAATCATCCGGCGAAGGCTTTTCGAGTGGGATACCCGCGCCCTGAGCGCGGACGGACGGGTGCTCCTGCCACGTAATGCCGTGGATGCCTGCCAAGAATATGCCCGGTGGGTGTCCGACTATGCCCAGCAGTTGTCCATTCCAGCCGAACATGCCCGGAGCTATTTCGAGGCGTGCTATCCCTTTCATCCCTCCGTGCTATCTGTCTTCGAGAGGAAGTGGCAGGCCGTGCCGAAGTTCCAGCAAACCCGCGGTATCCTGCGGATGCTGGCCATCTGGGTTTCCCATGCCTACACCAGCGCCTACAAAAAAGCCCACCCCGACCCGCTGATTTCTCTCGGCACCGCACCACTATCCGATCCGATCTTTCGCGCCGCCGTATTCGAGCAGCTCGGGAGCCGTGCATTGGAGGCTGCCGTCACCACGGATATCGCTGGCCGGAAGGACTCGCACGCACTTGTCCTCGACGAAGAAGCGACGGACGCCATTCGCGACGAACGGCTGCACCAAAAAATCTCGACCGTCGTGTTTTTTGAATCGAACGGCGGCACGAGCAAGGGAGAGGCGACTGTGCCGGAAATCCGTCTCGCGACGGGACACCCGGACCTCGATCTCGGCAATATCGAGACGGCGCTCGATACGCTCCTCGACGAGAGCTACTACCTCATCGTCGAAAAAAAGAATTACAAGTTCAGCCTCAAGGAGAACCTGAACAAACGGTTCTCAGACAAGAAAGCGAACATCAAGTCGCCAGCAGTCGAAGAGGCCGTCAAACAGGAGATCCAAAAGGTTTTCGCCCCAAGAGACGGTGTCGAGCGGGTGTTCTTTCCTGAAAAAAGCAACCAGATCCCCGACCGGCCG
>Ga0247841_10008343_pt1 | contig 14968 bp, 18 predicted proteins | sample LaCruzMarch2015__2_FD_192410 | JGI IMG/M metagenome (GOLD analysis project Ga0247841, IMG submission 192410) | Freshwater microbial communities from meromictic Lake La Cruz, Castile-La Mancha, Spain - LaCruzMarch2015_18m | ecosystem: Environmental > Aquatic > Freshwater > Lake | place: Spain...
ATTAATTTAGCTAATCATACTGTTTTGATATCTAAAAATGGTAGCCGGTGTGCTATCGATGATAGTGCGGCGCCAATTCGGGGTGTAGATAACCAGGAAATTATGGGAGTGGTTTTAGTCTTTCGGGATGTTACCCAGCGCAATAAGGTAGAAAAAGAGTTACGTGAACTTTCCGTTGCGGTTGAACAAAGCCCGAATTGTGTGGTAATTACAGACTTAAAAGGGGATATCCAGTATGTTAATCCTAAATTTGCACAGATTACCGGTTATGCGTTGGCTGAAGTTATGGGTAAAAACCCGCGTATATTGAAATCCGGAGAGCAATCAACTGAATTTTACAAAGACCTTTGGGAGACTATTACCGCTGGTAAAGAATGGCACGGAGAATTTCATAATAAGAAAAAAAATGGTGAGTTTTATTGGGAGAGTGCATATATATCTTCCATACGTAATAGTGAAGGTATAATTACTAATTTTATCGGGGTTAAAGAAGATATTACTCAGGTTAAGAAATATCAGCATGAACTGGAGAAGAAAAATAAGGAGTTAGAAAAGCTTGATCAGTTAAAATCTGATTTTGTTTCTATTGTTTCTCATGAATTACGCACCCCGCTGGCGATTACCAAAGAAGGGATCAGCCTGGTCTTGGACGGGGTAACCGGAGAGATTAACCCTAAGCAGAATAAGATTCTGACTACCTCTAAGAATAATATTGACCGTTTGGCCCGGATTATTAATAGTTTATTAGATATTTCTAAAATTGAATCCGGTAGGGTGGAACTTAAAAAGACAAACGTTAATTTAGTAACTTTGATAAGAAATGCGGTTTCTATGTTTGCCGTTAAGGCTAAGGAAAGAGGTATAGAACTAAACGTAGATCTACCTAAGGCTAAAGAGGTGAGTTTGTATGTTGATGAAGACAGAATCGTCCAGGTATTTACTAATCTTATTGGCAATGCGCTTAAATTCACAGAAATTGGAGCAGTGACTGTTTCTTTAATCGAGAAACAAGATGAAATAGAATTTATTGTTAGCGATACGGGCATTGGAATCGTTCCAGAAGACCTGCCAAATGTATTTAATAAATTTATGCAATTTGGCCGCATAGCCGGAGCGGGAGAAAAAGGCACGGGCTTAGGGCTTTCTATTGCTAAAGGCTTGATTGAGTTGCATCGGGGGCAGATCCGGGTAGAAAGCGAAGTCAATCGCGGAAGCAAATTTATTTTTACTTTACCGAGATATTCTATTGATCAAAGGGGAAGAGATCAGATTGAGGATGCCATTCATAATGCCTTAAGAGCGAGCACGAATTTTTCTTTACTTGTTGCAACCCTTAGGTATTCTGATAAAATAAAGAGAGAAATTCCTGCTGCAGTATTAGCAGAAATAGAAAAAATTATCATGAAAGAATTGCATAAAGGCAAAGATTTATTTTCAATGTCCGCTAATGAAATATTTATTATTTTACAGGATTGCAATAAAAACTGCGCTCTGATTGTGCAGAATAGAATTCAGCAGGTACTAAGAAGTTATTTTAGTAGCATTCATTTGGATGAGGATGTAAAAATAGATTTTGGATTAGTTGTTTATCCGGACGAAGCGGGTAGTTATCAAGAATTGATGAATAAGGCCAAGCAGTCCTAGAAAATATCCTGGAGGGTTAAATGAGTAAAACAAAAGTTCTGATCGTTGATGATGAGCCTGATTATTTGAGCCTGATGCAAGAGCGTATTGGGTTTTGGGGTTATGAAGTTATCTTGGCACAGGATGGCAAATCGGCTTTAGCGATAATTAAGGAAGAACTTCCGGATATTGTAATTTTGGATTATTTTATGCCGGGGATGGATGGAGTAGAAGTTTTAAGAAGGATAAGAAAATTTGATAAAAAAATACCGGTGATTATGTTTACCGCTCATGCGGAGATTAAAAATATCAAAGGCGCCCAGGAGTTAGGAGTGAGTGCTTTTATTCCTAAGCTGAGTACTTATTCTACGGATATCCAGGCTTCTTTGAGGTCGGTATTAGCGATGACTCAAAAAAAATTAAGGAAAGTAAAGGGTAAAATATGGATAAAAAAAGAATATTGGTTGTGGATGATGAAATAGAGCTTGTGGAGATGCTTACCATAAGATTAGAGGCAAATGATTATGAAGTTTTTGTAGCTTATGATGGGCAAGGGGGCTTAGATAAGGCGCGTACATTAAAGCCGGATTTAATTATTTTAGATCTCATGCTCCCTAAGCTTGATGGTTATAAGGTTTGTCGTATGTTAAAATTCGATGAAAAATATAAGCAGATACCGATTATACTTTTTACTGCCCGGGCTCAGGAATCTGATGTTAAATTAGGCCAAGAAGTTGGAGCGGATGCTTATCTGACTAAGCCGTTTGAACCGGATATTCTTTTAGGTAAAATTGCTGAACTTTTAAAACAGTAATTTTAGTAGTTTAGTTTTAGGAGAGGCGCTATGGACAAGAAAAAAATTTTAGTGGTTGATGACGAACAGGATTTATTGGATTTTGTAAAACTGCGCCTGGAGGCCAATAACTATACTGTTATTACTTCTATTGATGGTGACGAAGCACTGGTAATATTTAAGAAAGAAAAGCCGGATTTAGTGTTGTTGGACATCTTAATGCCCAAATTAGATGGTTTTAAGGTTTGTCAGGCGCTTAAAAATGATCCGCTCACTAAAAATATTCCGGTAATTATGCTTACGGCTAAAGATCGCCCCGATGATATTAAGCAAGCCAAGCAGGTGGGGGCAAACGGATATATTATTAAACCTTTTGATGCGACGACTTTGATTTTCGATATTAAAGAACAATTAGACAAAATTAAGGTGGGCTAATATGGAAATTATTGATTTATTATTAAAAGGTTCGCTGGTAACTCAAGAGCAGGTGGATAAAGCCAAAGAAGAAGTTAAGCGTACCGGGATAAAATTAGAAAAGGCCCTGGAAAAGCTAGGTTTTATTACACAAGAGGATATTGCTAAAGCAAAAGCTGACGCCACCGGTGTTCCCTATATGAACTTGGAGGATTATCTAATTGATGTATCTTTAACCAAACTTATTCCTGAGAGTGTCGCGAATAAATATAAGGCAGTACCGTTGTTTAAGATTATGGATTCTCTTACTGTAGCGATGATTGATCCAACAGATATCGAGGCTTTGGATAATATTCGTCGCATTGCTCAAGTAAGTAATGTCGAACCTGTTTTAGTTTCCACTCGGAGTATTAACCAGATTTTGGATGCTTACTATGGTGAAGGTAACTCCGTTGAGGAGATAGTGAAATCTATTGAGAACAAAAAGTCTTTTGCTAAAGATGGCAATTTAACTGAAAATGCTGAAGAGGCGCCGATTATAAAATTAGTAAATATTTTAATTGCGGATGCGGTAAAAGATCGGGCCAGTGATATACATATCGAGCCGGAGGCTGAGGTTTTGCGTGTGCGTTTCCGTATCGATGGAATTCTGCATGAAGTACACACGCTGCCTAAGAAACTTTCCAATGCGATCATCTCTAGAATTAAAATACTTTCTAATATTGATATTGCGGAAAATCGCCGGCCGCAGGATGGCAAGATTAGCGTAAAATTAGAGAATAAGGATTTAGATATTCGGGTTTCTACATTCCCTACAGTGCACGGAGAGAATGTGGTGATGCGCTTATTGGACCGTTCATCTATTTTATTAGGTTTAAAAGATTTAGGGTTTACTAAGGATAATTTAGAAATATTTGAAAAGACAATTCAGCAGCCCAACGGTATAATTTTGGTTACCGGGCCGACGGGTAGCGGAAAAACGACCACACTTTACTCCGCTTTAAGCACAATTAGCACGATGGAGAAAAATATTATTACCATTGAGGATCCGGTAGAATATGAATTGCCGCTTATCCGTCAGACTCAAGTAAATCCTAAGGCCGAGATTACTTTTTCTAACGGTTTGCGTTCGATTCTACGCCAGGATCCGGATGTAATCATGGTCGGTGAAATCCGCGATAAGGAAACGGCGGAGGTGGCTATTCAAGCGTCTTTAACCGGGCACTTAGTTTTTTCAACTTTGCATACTAATGATGCCCCTAGTTCCCTAACTCGTTTGATCGATATGGGGTTAGAGCCATTTTTAATCTCGAGCTCTTTAATCCTTATTGTTGCTCAAAGGTTGGTACGCAAAATCTGCCCGAAGTGTAAAGAAGAATATTCTCCATCACCAGCGGCTTTAAAAGATTTAGGTTTAGACGGGTTAACTAAATTTTTCCGCGGTAAAGGATGCAATAATTGTAAAAATTCAGGGTTCTCAGGAAGGATTGGGATTTTTGAGGTTCTGGTGTTGAATGAGGCGCTTCGTAAGTTGGTTGAGGAAAGAAAATCAGCGGATATGATTAAGAAAAAAGCTATAGAGTTAGGGATGAAGAGCTTGCGTGAAGATGGGCTGGACAAAGCCCGGGGCGGACTGACAACAATTGAAGAGATCCTAAGGGTTACGGAAATAGAGTAATTTATGCCTAATTATCAGTACAAAGCCAGAGACAATTTTAGTAAGCCAGTTTCCGGGGTAATGTCGGCTGATGATGAAAATGCCGTGGCGACTAAATTAAATCAGCTCGGGGTTACTCCCATATCGATAACGGAAACTAAGCAGGAATCCAAGGTTAATAAATTTTTGAGTTCAGTAGTAAAAGTAAAATTCTCCGATTTAAATATGTTTACCCGCCAGCTGGCAACTTTGCAGAAGGCGGGTCTGCCGATTTTACTTGCCCTAAGTGCATTACATGAGCAAACAGAAAATAAAATTTTCAAGGAAGTTATCGCCCAGATTAGCCGGGATATTGAATCGGGTTTAAGTCTATCTGGAGCTTTAGGGAAATATCCGCTTATTTTTGACCAACTTTATATTAATATGGTGGCTTCTGGGGAGTTAAGTGGAAGATTAGATCAGGTTTTGGAAAGGCTAGCTACGCTCAGGGAGCATGATCAGACTATTCGCCTGCGGATTAAATCGGCTACGCGTTATCCGCTGATTGTAGTGATTGCGATTGTGGTTGGTTTTATTATCCTGACTACTTTAGTTGTTCCGCGCTATGCTCAGATTTATGCGCAGTACACTACTGCTTTGCCGTTGCCTACGCAAATACTTTTAGGGATCAACTATGCGGTAACTAAGCTTTGGTGGCTCTTAATCATCGTGGGGGCAGTGGTTTATTTTCTCTTTAAGCGCTATATTCGTACTAAACTTGGGCGTCTTACTTGGGATAGCCTTAAGCTTAAAGTTCCGGTTTTCGGTCCGCTACTTTTAAAACTTTCTATTTCGCGTTTTACGCGGGTTACCGGAACACTGATGGGTAGCGGTATACCAATCTTAAAAATTTTAGACATATCCAGTGGTGCCACCGGTAATGTTGTAATTTCTAAAGCCATACTCAATATTAAAGATAATGTTGCCGAAGGCAAAGGAATGAGCGAGCCGATGAAAATTAGCGGACTTTTCCCGCCGATTGTCACGCAAATGGTGGCGGTGGGAGAGGAAACCGGAAAACTCGATGAACTGTTGATTCATGTTTCTAATTATTATGATGAGCAGGTAGATTACACGATTAATAACCTAACTTCATTAATTGAACCGATTTTAATTTTTTTGTTGGGCTTGGCAGTTTTATTTATGGCTTTAGGGATTTTTCTGCCGATGTGGAATTTAATGAGTATTTTTAAAAAATAATGCGTTTGCATAAAAAAAGTAAAAGCGGTATGTTGCTTTTAGATTTAGCTACTTCTTTGACAATTATCGGATTTTTGATTTGGGTCTTTGGAGGAATTATTTCGCCTCTTTCTCGAAGCGCTAGAGAAACTGCTTTGCGTTATCAGCTAAATAATTTTCGCATGCTGGTTGTTCTTTATAAACAGTTAAAAGGTTATTATCCGGAAGATTTAAAAGTGCTTATTCAAAGTAGCCACAGGTTTTCGCATACAGATGAGTTAATTTTTAATGAAAAATTTTTAAGTAATCTTGAACAGGATGAGTATGGAACACCCATGGATGCTTTTGGCAATCGTCTTTATTATAATTACCGCGATGGTGTTGTGGGCTCGACAACAAAAGGGTATGAAAATTGGTAGTAACATTGAAAATATATAACCAGATACACTAATACAGGGAGGTGTTAAATGAAGAAAGGTTTTACATTAATTGAGTTAATCATGATTATCGTGATCTTGGGTATTTTGGCAGCCGTGGCCGTGCCTAAATATTTCGATCTTCAGGCGCAAGCCAAATTGGCAGCAGAAAAAGGTGTTGTCGGCGGAGTGCGCGCGGGTATCTATACTTATTTTGCCAATAGTAAAGTATATCCAACAACCCTGGATTCAGCAGTGACTACTTGCGCTGCTGCTACTCCTTGTTTTGATACGGTCTTACAGCAAAGTGGAATCACTGCTGATTGGACAAAAAGTGGTTTAACTTATACCGGTCCTGCAGGCGGTGTTTATACTTATACTCCTGCTACCGGAGATTTTAAATAAACTGTTTTACTAAGGCACAAGGCGACGGGATAATTTTTAGCCGCCTTGTGCCTTATTTATAAACAGAAGCCAAATGATTAAAAAAAGAAAAGGTTTGGCCTTAATTGCCGCAATAATGTTGATTGTTTTTGTCACTATTGTTGTGTTTAGCCTAACAACTTTTATTGTGCAGTGGTTTTCTCAAATTGACGCTGACCAGATTAACTCCAAATGTCTTTATCTTGCTCAAGCCGGAATCCAGGATGCTATTTATGATGTTCGTTTTTCCCGCAATCTACCTTCTAGATACGGTTCTTTTACTCTAGGTTTAAATACTGTTGATGTCGGCGAAACCTATCGCCGGGGCGGAACAGCTGCAGATTTAATGATGGTCGATACTTCGAATACTTCACAAAGCGGTCAAGATCTTACAGGTTTAAGAATACAAAATGCCACGAGTACTGTTTCTCCGGCAGTAGCTATCTCTAAAATGGTGATTACTTGGGTTAAAAGTGGGACAGTAAGAACTTTAGTTTCTATAAGAATCGGTGGCGTAAACATACCGGCGACCATTTCGCCTGCATCTTCTCCGGCAACTGCTGTTTTTACCACTCCTTATGTCTTAAATACTACTCCTACATTTATTGCGGTTAACCGTGTACGTTTTAGCGGGAATATGAGCGGATTAAGCAGTATGATTATCCAATTTGTTATGAGTGATGCCTCAACTAAGACGGTGTCGGTTTTCCCGGCGTCAAATAATTGCATATTTACAATTAAATCTACAGGAAAAGTATCCGGTTCAAATATTTATCGTACAATTAAGGCGGATTATAACCTGATGCCGACAACCTATGCAACAACTTCCAGGATAAGCGATATTGATGAGATTAATACTGAAATCACCGCTCCATAGATCAAGAGCTTTTACACTTATTGAACTGATTATGACCATTGTCGTAGTCGGCATAGTAGCTATTCCTATATCTATAACTTTAAGTAAACATGTGCAAAGTGTTTTTCAATCACAAGATTTGACTACGGCTGAAAATTTAGCCAGGTTTGATTTAGAACAGATGAATAATACTGTTTATGCCAGTATTGTATCTGTAACAATCCCGAATTATCAGGGGTATAGTTATGATTTAATCCGTACAGTATCTTTTGTCAATGGAACAGCAGTAAGTGCCGAGAGCACAAAAAAGATAACAGTTCAGGTTGTTAAATCAGGAAGTGCTCAAGTGCTGGCAAAACTGGTTACCTATATTTCTAAAAATGTAAGGTATCCATTCTAACTAAATGAAGAAACTTAAGGTTTGGAAAGGTTTTACGCTTATTGAAGCAGTTATGCTGATACTTATAATCGGGGTATTGGCAGGCGCAGGCGCGTGGATTATGGCTTATACCGTTAAAAACTCCGTGTTTATTCCTAATCAGTTAAATATGGATAAAATGGCAAATGATGCTTTAAATACTATGTTGGAAGGAGATTCTCAGGCAAAAGGTTTACGTTTTTGCAGACAGGTTACCGCAATAACCGCTATTCGTATAGATTTTGTTAATCAAGATTCTCAGGTTATTTATTACCGTTGGGATACCGGTACAAACAAGCTTTACCGCTCGATTAATGGGGGGGCAGAAACATCGATGCCTTATTATTCAAGTGTTGCAGGTATATCTTTAAGCGGCAAAAGCGGTATCTTGTTCACTTATTATGATTCAGCTGAAGCGGTTACTGCTACCGCAGCCAATGTGCGTAGAATCCGCGTGATTTTGATTGCTAAAACCGGCACGGGATCATATAATGATTGGGAAGGTAGTTCAGAGCAAGCAACATCTATTGCTGTGGATAAGTTACAATAAAACTAGGGAGGTTAATATGTGGTTTTTAATTCTAGCAGGCTTAGTCGCACTCTTAGGCGGAGTATTATTTTTATTTTCACCTAAAACTTTACGGCAGCTCAGCAGTAAAATAAACACAACTCTTAATAAAATGAGTGTTCCGATTGATGAAAAAGTTTATAAAATGCGCTTAGGAGTAGGGGTGTCTTTATTGTTGGTTGCCGGTATGCTTTTCTTTGTTGTCTACTATTTAACTAGGAGATATTCCTTGTAACTTATGGATTTGCTCAAGTTTCTAAAATTCAAAGAAAATAACAAGCGTACGGTGAGTATTGATTTTGGCGCTTCCTTTATTAAGGTAGCTTCTGTTGAAGCCAGAGGTGATAAATATCGCCTGCTGGCTTATGCATTAGGTGAGCTTAAGGCTAGCCAAAAAACAGTTCAGGATATTAGTTTATTTCTTAAACAGCTTCTTGAGGTAAACTCGATTACGGAAAAAGAGGTTGTTTTAAGTATTTCAGATCCGGATTGGATCTTTATTAAGAAACTTACTCTTCCTCAGATGTCTAAGGATGAATTGTTTAATGCCGTGAAATGGCAGCTTAAGGGGCAGTTTCCTTTTAGCGTGGAGGAGAGTGTATTTGATCTGCAGGTTATCCGCGAGTATACGGATAGCGAAGCGGCTAAGAAGGTTGAACTTTTCTGTGTTTTTGCTAAAAAAGAGATAATCAGTAAATATGTTTCTGTTGTTGTCGCTTGCGGTTTATCGCCGATTAAGGCATCTAACAGCGTGTTTAATTATTGCGGCATTTTAAATTTATTATCTGTTAATCCTGAAATTAGCGCTATCTTGGATATTGGTCACACGCATTCGCAGGTTTCTATCTATCAAAAAAATAAATTAACTTTTGTCAGAAGCCTTAATTTCTCTACCGAAAAATTAACGGCATCATTAGTGGGTGCATTAGCAATCGGTAATGGTAAGCTGCAAATAGATACACAGAAGGCGGCAGAGCTTCTAGGGCAGTTTGGGATTCCGCTTGATGAGGGGCAGGTTTTAGAAGGCGGTATTAAAGCTAATCAGATTATTTCGCTGATCCGGCCTCTTCTGGAAACCGTGGTAAAAGAATTGAGCCGCTCTTTTGAATATTTTAAATCTGAATCTGAGTTAGATATTCCGGCAGTTTTGTATATTACCGGAGTCGGGGCAAATTTAATAAATTTTAACCGCTATTTGGCAGATCAATTGAAGATGAGAGTAGAAAAATTGCCTTTACCGGATTTGCTGGACACTAAAAATTTGGATAAAGATAAATTTAATCTTTATGCTAATCAGCTTTCTAGCGCGATAGGCTTAAGCCTATCTGACGGGGGAATAAATCTATTACCGCGTGAGATTAAGAATATTAAGATTGAATTAATTCAAAAAACTTCTTTGCGCATTACAGCAATTGCAATAGGTGCGGTATTTGTTTTTTCCTGGTTTGTAATTAACTTTCAGATCAGTGATTATAAAAAGCGCTTAAAGATTGCTAAAGTGCATTTACAAAGTGTCCAGGAGGTTAAAAATTTAAAAGCTATAGTAGATTCAAGAGAAAATTTAATTAATGTTATCCATACGGGAAAAGTCCCTTCGGGTGGTTTGCTGAAATTAATTAGCGCGATTATTCCTCCCAGTATTATACTTAATGAGTTTAGTTTCGATCAAGCATCTCATACGATGTGGTTAAGGGGTATAGTGGTAATCGGCAAGGATTCTGTAGAGAAGACACTTACTGATTTTATGAATGATATGGAAAATTCGAAATTTATCCAGGAAGCTAATTTAGTCAGTTCTAAGAATGATCAGGGGATAAATAATTTTGAAATAAAGTGCGATTTAGCCAAATAATTAATAAGATGAATCTGCCAAAGATGGATGTAACGGATAACCAAAAACAGATTATTATTATAAGTTTAAGCGTGATATTCATCTTTTTTCTTTTTTGGGTATTTTTATTTTTGCCGGCCAACAAAGAAATTTTCATGCTTAAAAATGAACTGATTTCGACGGAGCAGCAGATTCAGGGTATTGAAATACTTTTAGCGGGCTCGCAAAGCCGGGATGAGGCAATTCGCCTTTTAAAAGAAAGACAACAGTATTTAAGTAATAAATTTCCTCAGCATGAAGAGGAGAGTTTGAGGCTTATTCCTGAAATTGCGCGTAAAATGAATATTAATGTTATTTCATTACAACCGGGTTCAAGAACAGAATTGCTAGATGATGCTGGAAAACAAATTATTATAGAGAATAGATTGGTTAAGTATATGCCGATAACTCTTGAGGTCAGCTGTTATTTTAAAGATTTAGTAAAATATGCGCTTGAGCTTAAAACTGTTTTACCAGCATTTACGAGTATTAATAGTTTAGAGATAAATAAAGAGGGGCAGGTATCCGGGAAAATTCGGGTTAATATTCAGTTTGATTTGTATCTTTTAGATTAAAAATGCGAAAAAAAGATTTAATCCAATTAGGAATAACCGGGGTTTTAGTAATTGTTTTGTTTATTACTTTAGGTAATGCCTCTAAAAAGGCGCGCCTGCGTAACTCAAAGAGTGTTGCATTTAAAATGGTAGTTGTACCCGAGGTGTTAGTCAGCCAGGCTAAGAAAACTGAAAATAGTAGAGGGCTTTATGATATGCTTGAGCAGCAGGCTAAGTTAATTGAGCTAAAAAGAGACCCTTTTACCGTTGCTCCAATAGTCAGTGAGAAGACGCTACAATCTGGAGTAGATTTAACGGGAATACTCTGGGATAAAGATAAGCCATTGGCAGTTATTGATGGTGAAATTGTTAAAAAAGGCGCCCGTGTAGGCAATAAAACTATTGTAGATATTAAGAGAGACCGGGTTATTTTAAGCGATGGAGCGGTTCTCTCTGAACTTAAGCTGGAGTAGAAATAGGACCCTGTTTCCTAGCTAAACGGGAAACAGGGTCCTATTCCAATGGTTTGGTGCCCAACTTTTACTTGACAAAGGTTTTCTAAAGTGTTAAGTTTATTACAGATACAAAAAGGTGTGCTTTAGTGTGCGCTTAAAGGCAAGCTTCTTATGAGTTGTAAGTTATAATTATTGGATACCAAAATAAGAGTTAACTTTAAGTAAACGCAAAAAGACAATTTTACCTTAGGAAGGGGGTTAGTTTTTATGAATAGAAAAGGTTTTACGCTCGTTGAAATTATGATCGTAGTGGCGATTATTGCCTTATTAGCTGCAATCGCAGTACCGAATTTACTTACTGCCAGAAGAACAGCTAATGAAGCAGCCGCCAAGGCAACGGTGCGCAGTTTATCTACTGCGGCAGAGACATATTCTACTAGTCATAGTGGTGTATATCCTGCTACTGTAGCGGAATTAACAGAGTTTATCACTTCAGCTCCGAATTACTGTGCTGCTGCTGCTGCGAATACAGCTATTCAGGGTTATAACTATTCTTGTACCTTAGCTGGTACTGGTTATACCTTTCAAGCTGCTCCTGTTGTTTTGAATACAACTGGAAGTGTAACCTACACCGCAACAACCGGTGGAGTGCTTACGCCATTATAAAAGAAACTTGTTGTTAGACAAAAAGGGAGAGAAGAGATTCTCTCCCTTTTTTTATAAATATGCTTCTATTTCTCCGAAAAATAAAACCCTATTTTTTAGTTCTATTATTAATTTCTGCGATCTGCGGGCTTACCTATTCTAATAGTCTGCATAATCCATTTATTTGGGATGATGAAGGCTTAGTGGTGAGAAATTCGCTCATTCACCATTGGCAGAATATATTTAAAGCTTTTTCGAATGACCTCTATTATGGCGCTGCTTCCGGATCGAATTTTTATCGGCCGTTACAAAGCTTATCATTTATTTTTGATTACTATTTTTGGCAGCTGAATCCATTTGGCTATCACCTTACCAATATTGTATTGCAGATTGGCGTATCGTTTTTGGTATATCTTTTGGTGTTTAATTTATTAGATAGTTTTGTGATTGCTTTGTGGACATCTGTTTTATTTGCCGTAACCCCAGTGCATACCGAGGCAGTTGCTTATATTTCGGGCCGCACGGAAATGCTTATGGGATTTTTGGTTATTCTTTCTTTGTTACTATTTATTAAAAGCCAAAAACCGAACGCAAAACATCCCAAATTAATACTTTTATTTTCGGTATTTAGTTTTATTCTGGCCTTGTTATCTAAAGAAGTAGCGATTGTTTTTCCGTTGGTTATTGGTGGGTATATTTTTTATATGACCAGGGAAAGAATAAAAGAAAAATGCTATCTCATTAAAAATATTTCTCCTTTTGTGTTAACCGCATTAATTTATTTATATTTAAGGTTTTCCGTGTTTAGTTTTTCCACTTTACGCCCGGCGGCTTTATCTAAAATTAGCTGGTGGATCAGATTATCCGTTTTTCCAAAAGTAATCCTAACCTATTTTAAAATATTATTGCTGCCTACGGGTTTACATATGTCTCGAGAGTTGGTGCGGCCGATTAGTTTTGGCGGTATTTTAGCGGCAGTCTTCTTACTCGGAGCAATCATTTTTAGTTGCATTTATTTTTTGAAATATTCAACAAAAAATAAAGTTTCGGCATTTATGCTGTTTTGGGCCCTGGTTTTTTTTATACCTCAATCGGGAGTTTTTCCGATTAATGCTTTTGTGGCGGAGCATTTTATTTATCTATCGAGCATAAGTTTTTTTCTGTTGGTTGTTTGTTTTCTGCATAAGTTTTTAAGAAAGAAAATTTTTATTTTAACGGTTAGCTTAGTTTGCTTATTTTATATTTTCTTAACCTCTGCGCGTAATTATGAGTGGGGCAATCCGATTAATTTTTATAAGCAGATTATTAAATATTCACCGAGCAGTTTTCAGGCGCATAATAATTTAGGTTTGCAGTATCAACATCTTGGCCGTTTTGATGAGGCAATTTATGAATACAAAAGAGCCTTAGAGATTAAACCGGATTTAATTGAGGCGCATGCTAATCTGGCGGATCTTTATTTTAAGTTAAACGCTTTTGATGCGGCTAAGGTAGAGTATGAGCTTTTGGAAAAACTGGATTTAGGAAAAAAAGCAGGAGAAACACAAAATAATCTAGGCAATCTTTATGAGGCAGTCGGTAGGTCAAAAGAGGCATTGGTTAAGTATCACCAAGCGCTCTTATTGGATCCTAGCCTTAAGTTTACACATTTTAATTCAGCGCGTATTTATTTTAATCGAGGTGAGATTGATCTGGCTGTGCAGCATATACTCAAGTCTTTGGGAATTCTAGAAAACCTAAATATAGATAAGCGGGCAGTGATTGTTGATTCAATTAGAAATACATATAATTTTAATAATGCCTCCGAGTTTTATGATAATTTAGGAATTAACCTGGCAAAAAATAATCTTTTTCCAGAGGCTATTTGTGCATTTAATTTGGCTCTGGAATTAAATCCGCGTTTTGTAGATTGTTATTTTAACCAAGGGGTTACTTACTTGTATATGGGTAAGAGAGGGCAAGCTAAATTTTCCCTAAAACAAGCATTAAAAATTAATCCTAATCATATCAGGGCCAAGAGGTTAATGGCTGAGAAATTAATGTAGAAATTCATTGATAAATATCCCCTTTATGTTAAAATCAAAATAATGTATAAGCGTGCCCAGGGATTTACTTTAGTTGAGATTATGGTGGTGATGGCAATTGTGGCTTTGCTGGTTTCTGTGGCTTTGGTGGAAGGTGTGCAGTTTAGGAAACAGGCTAATGAATCTAATTGTATGGCTAATCTTAAGGCGATAGCCTCCGGTTTTGAAGTTTACTCGGCGCGTCATGCGGGTGCTTATGCGCCGGCGGATGAGGCAAATTTACAGTTTCTGGTTGATGACGGCTGCCTTTTTCAGGATTTTATAGGTTTAGCTCAAATTGGTAATTTTCGCTATGTGATTGGCATGGCGAACTCCTCAGGCTATGATATCCGGGCATTAGCGGTGAATCCAGCGCTGGCTGACCATAATTATCAGATTGTTACTAGCGCGATATTAAATCGAAGCGATACATCTTTATCTAATGATATGGATTTTAAGAGTTTTTAAAAAATGGTTATGAATTTAAAAGCGAGAAGTTTTGTGAGCATCATGATTGTTATCGCCTTTAGCGCGTTGTTGCTGCGTTTGGTTATTCATAAAATCATCGTTTACAATATACAACGGAACCAATATGTGGCTCAAGGCAACCTTAAACTTTTTTCTACGGCTTTAGAGAATTACGCTAAGGATAATCAGGGCGTGTATCCGGCAAGTGTCAAACAGCTTACGGAAGGTAAGCTGGCCTACTTGGATAGAGATTATTTAGCTGTATCGGTAATCCGGGGTTATGAGTATGATTGCCAGCGCCTTGATGCTGCAGGTTATAATTGTTCTGCCTCTCCGGTAAATTGCAAGCTTACGGGAAAGGTGGTTTATACTGTTTCTACAGGGGGATTAATAATTGCACAGAGTTGTGATAAAAAATAATCAGGGTTTTACCCTTGCGGAGCTAATGATGGCTGCGTTTATCCTGGTATTTGTTTTAAGCGGCTTGCTTTTACTTTTTACTAATTGCATGCTCTTAAATGATGCTA
>Ga0247841_10008344_pt1 | contig 14966 bp, 28 predicted proteins | sample LaCruzMarch2015__2_FD_192410 | JGI IMG/M metagenome (GOLD analysis project Ga0247841, IMG submission 192410) | Freshwater microbial communities from meromictic Lake La Cruz, Castile-La Mancha, Spain - LaCruzMarch2015_18m | ecosystem: Environmental > Aquatic > Freshwater > Lake | place: Spain...
ATAATCTTTTTTCTTATTTGGTTGTACTCTAGTCTTGGGATTTATTTTAAATACTTTTCTAATAGGAATTATAATATCACATGCACAGTTACATTTTGTGCAAACATAATAAGAAGTTCCTATTAATTGTCTTGGAACATCTCCAAAGAACTCTTTAGCTATTACTACTTTTACTTTAGCTCCACAACATTTAGATTTTGCCATCTAAATACTCCTTTATTATATCTCCATGACATGCTAATGGTTTGCAATAACAAGCAAGAACTTTATTTTTTAATTTCAATATCGAATTTTTAAACATTTCATCATCGATTAGCCTTTCATAAAAATATTTCTTATATTTTTCTATTACCGCTTTTCTGTCTCCATCCCTGCCTATTCTAAAGGGATTTCCAAACATACTTCCCCTGCCTATATATACATCATACTTATTGGTTTTAATATGAACAATTTTTGTCATAAATGTTTTCTCCAATAATTGGGTTGAATACTGTTCCATATATACACAAAAATATTGGGCCTGTGAAAATTAATAAGACCTCTTTTGTAATAGGGATAAAATTTATATATAGTATAAAATAAATATACCATTGTTATCAGAGCCAATAAACTGGACAATATAATGAATAAATCTAAAATTATTATTCCGTATAATAGTTTTATTATATCATTAAATATTGCTGCATTTATAAATTTACGACTATGACCTCTTGCTGTTCCAACTTTTACTATTGCCATTGCGTTCCATAGATATTTTATAGCATCGAATATACTTGTAATTATTAATAATATTCCTATTAGTTCTTTTAAATTAAACATATTTTTTAAATCCTTTGTGTTTTACTATTTTTAAAAATTTTTCGATTGTTTTCTTTCTTTTATTTGTATGAATATAGGGATAAATTCCTTCAACAAATGCCAATGCAGCACCTATCCCATGCAAAGTAAAACAAGTCATAATAGTATTCTTAACTTTATAAGTAAGAACTTTACCCGATGGAATTATTTGTTTAATATAATTAATTACATTTTTTTCATTTTGAGAAATAGATAAATTATAATTTCTATATCCATTTCGTAAAGTAAGATATCCTTCCCCTTCCCAAAATCCTGACAACCAAGACAATGTTGTTTTGTTTAGTTTTAAGATTTCTTTTTTGGTGATTAAATAAGATTTTACTGTTCGATGAATGTATGAATGGGTTAGATTGCAGTATTTTCGAGACATGCGTTTATATGTTCTAAATTTTTTAGAACATAATAAACAGTTCCTATATTCTTCATAATTATTATCTTTAAGTGGTGTATTAATCATTATAATTATCCTTTATCGTTATTATATCTCTATATATAAGTATAACATAAAATGGCCACTATGTCAAGTTTGGGATGGGGATGCAATCCCCATCTTTACATCTAGGCCTTTGGAGCTTTTGCTGCATCTCTCGCTGCTTTTTCTTCTTTAATTCTAACTTTGTCCGCTTCGGTCAATAACTGATTGCTTCTCATCGTAATCAGTATCGTTATAACAACTTTAGCAATCTGAACCAAAACTTTACCAACTGGAGCATTAACATCAATCTTTTCCAAATCAGCAAACGCACCCTCTTTTGTTATCATTATTCTATCTCCTTTGTTTATACTTTGTTTTATATCTTTCCTTCTTTCCTGAGATAACGATATCCTATGTAAATCGTCACCTCTACTATCACTGTTACTAATACTCCTAACAGGAACATTAATAATCACCCCCTTTTCAATGTTAAATTTATCTAATATTTTATCTGGTATAATCATTTTATTCCTTATTTTTATTTAGAAAATAACATACTTAAAACCAATAAAACAACAACTGCCAATAATAAAGTTAAATCTTCTTTATTTTTTCCCATTTTTAAATCCTTTCGTTATTTTGTTGAATTCCCGTTTAACTTCAATCTCTTCTGTTTCCTGTAAAATCAATTTATATACATCTATTAAAAATTGTTCTGATAAAATAACTTTTTGTTTTATAACTGAATGATTATGAAACATCTTTTTTAATGTATCATAATTTTTTTTCATTGTAACATAAATTTCATTTAATTTCTGAATGTATTTTAAAGTTGGTTGCATGGTCTACTCCTTTAATCCTGCCAGTGCTAACATTGTAGCATCCGCTTCATTATCATCTTTTAATTCTAATCCCATTTTATTATTTATAAAATCCATTATTTCCTGCTTCTTTATTTTTGCCTTTGTTCCTTTAGGTAGTTCTGATTTAAAACCAACCATTTTTCTTGCAGATAATGGAAATATAATTTTTACATCTTCAAAATAATCGTATAAATTAGCATATACAATACCTAAACATGCCTTTAAAAATCCATAAGTAAAAGCATTAAATCCTAAATATGAATTCTCTAATACTAATATAGAATGTTTATCTTTCTTTTTTATACTATTTTTAAAATCTCTCATCATTAACAACAGAATACCTAAACATTCCTCATATTTAACTGCCTTATCTTCTGTGTCCTGAGGGATTGATGGTATCTTAATAATAGACGTTTCTATCATTAATTTTGTATTTGTAGTGATTATCTTAGCAATACCTGTCGTAGATGCAGTATCGAATCCCAATACAAATGCATTGCGTCTCAATTTAAATCCCAGTGATTTCTCTATTTTATTCAGATTTAGATTTATCATCTTCTTCCTTTTTATAAGGTACTTCTATAAAATCTAGTATTTTCCCCAATCCCAATTTATTAATGCAATAATTCCACAATGTCGGATGAGTCTTGGCCATACATTGAAACTTATTTGGTTCTTTTTCTAAATGAGTTCCAAACATACAGAACATACAACCTGTTCTTAATTGTCCTTTATCATAAATTGTCGCATATTTTAAATTGAATTTTTTAATATATGCCCAAATATCTTCTTCAGACCAAATGCTCATAGGTCTACTTTGGATTTTACCTTTAAAACTATTACAACCATTTTGTAAATAAGTAATTTCTCTTAACCTACTCTCACTCGCCTGTGTACCCACGTAAGGATGTAATCCTGTTTCTGCTGTATATTTTTTAAATGGTAATTTTTTCATTATATCACAACATTGGTCCGAAATTTTAAATGGAGCTTTTACTAAAAATTTCCATTTTTCAGGCAATTTCCAACTACCTTTAGCTTTCTTTCCATCTTTTCTCATTCCAGTTAAATATAAATTTCTTTCTCCCTCATTATTCTTAGTTGGATTTTGTAAAGTTCTTAACATTGTAGCAATTTTTTTACTTGTAACAGGGAATCCATATGTATCTAATACTTCTTTAAAGGTCATTTCGGGTTTAATTATATCAACATTTTCAGTTTCCTTAACAAATTGTACGACTTCCGGCCACTCCAGGCCAGTATTAACAAAAACAGCCTTTACTTTTGGATATATAGACCTTACCAGATGCAAAAGAACTGTACTATCTTTACCCCCCGAAAAAGATACACATACTTCTCCATCTAATTTGTCATAAAATTCTCTTATTCTTTTTTTTGAAAACAGTATTTTAGCTTCTAATGATAGTGATTGTCTTTGTTTAAGTTGCCAAATCTTTATCTTGGGCATTTTATTCTCCTTATAATTCTCCGTTATTATCTGCTTTTTCTTGGTCTTTCTCAAATTCATCTGGATGTATTAATTCTTGATAATCTTCTGTTGGAAACTTTGTAGTTAATTTTATTTTTTTAACTTTCTTTTCTTTAACAACTTTTTCTTTCTTAGGTTTTTTCTCCTTAATTATTTTAATCTTATCAGGTTTAATTAGATTCATTTCCCATTTCATAGCTTCAAATATACCTTCACATTTCATAAATATATTTCTATCTAACATCTTATCATAATCAATATTCACAATATGTTCTTTCTTTCCTTCATCAAAAGCCATAACGTCTAAAGGAACGTCTTCTTCTTTAGTGGTTTCTACGCCTTTTATTTTTCTTGTCTTTGTTATCTTTCTTGTTTGTTGAGATATCACATAAATATAATAAAAGTATTCTCCTATGTGTCGTTCAAAATGGGTTAAAAATTGAGTATTCTGCAGGGCCCTAACAAAAATAGGTAAATTTTTATATTCATTAATCGGTCGTTGTAATTTACATGGCAAACCAATTTCTTCTATACTCAAAGTTTTCATTCTTTCAATTTCTGATTTGACCCAAATAACTACATCTTCTTTAGATTCTCTATTCATTACTTTTTCTAAAAGAATATCCTGGAATCCTTCAGTATATTTGCTAGTATCACTTCTCAATAATTCGAGACCTTTATCCTTCTTGCTCCCATCTATTTTTATTCCTCTATAATGCTTTTTTGTTAAAACAAATAATGTTTTAAATGAATCCTCATGTTTAAAATTAATAGAACCTTCTGTCTTACCAAAATAATTCAACCATTCTTTTACTATTTGATTATTTATAATATCACTTACTATTTCAGGAGATTCGGTTGTTTGTACATAAACGCTGTCCGTATCTGAAAGAACAACATGATATCCAAATTGTCTTAATCTGAATTTCGTATATCTTATTAAAAATCTTGCAAGATAAGTTATAGATGAAGCCACATCCATATCAAACAAACGACTACTAGAAAAAAGCATAATTCCGTATACGCTATTTACTAAGGATTTATATGCTGCGTCTTTTTGCTTTAATAATTCATCATCTGGAGTTATTTTTATTTGTTCTTTAATTTGATTTCTTTTTACCATAAGTTTTTTACATAGAATGGGTGCAAGAACATCTTTATTCTGAGCAAAACAAACTTTATTTATTTCTATAGTATTACCTTCTTTTATCTTTCTTTTATTCTCAGAATCTAGGCAGAATGTCATTATAAGATTTGGGTATAGAGCTGCTGCATCAAATAAATGACAGTTCTCATGTAATCCCGTTTCAGCATAAACATACGCACCTTTAATAGAATCCGTTTCTTCTATTCCTTCAATTTTTTCTACATAATCGGGTCTTTTGGGTAGTATAATTCCTTTTTCTTTTGCTATTTGTAATAATACACCATCAATTAATCTAGAATTCTGCGTTACATCATCCCAATCTCCTTTTGCTTCTATTCTCAATTCATCAAAATATGGAATAAGATGTAATTTATCTTCTAATTCAACCATTTTCTGCACATCAAATTTATTCTTTGTAACTAGGTCTTCATTTACAGAACTAAAATCAAATTTCTCTCTTTTGTAAGGTAATTTAAATGTATCACAATATACATATTCCAATGAATATCTTTTATATTTACATACCTTCTTAATAAAGGCCATGTAATCTATTATTGATATCCCCGCAGGAAAATTGTTTTTTAATATTTTTTTATTTATAGGACTTATGCTTTCTGCAAAATCTGGAAATCTATTAATAAGATAACAAAAATCAAATTGTATACCATTATACGCTACAAGTAAATCTGGTTGAATTGTTCTAATATAAGAAATAAAATCGCCTATCATATCATATTCAGTTTTATATTTTGTAATGACAAATTGTTTATATTCTTTTGTGTAATTATCATATGTTGTAATGAGTGAAATTGGTCTTTCGGCTTTGAACGGGTCTGGAAAATCTTCGCAAAGTATTTCTATATCAAACATTACCCAACGTAATTTTGCCTTAGTGATTATTATATTGTCATATAAGTATCTTTTATGATATAATAAATCTGATTCATAAGAATCTGGAGTGCGTTCTTGTTTTATTTGATAGGGATTGTTGCAGAATATCTTCTCTAATCTTTTATTCATATAGCCTTTAAATAGACCGTCAAATTTCGGTTCAAAATAATATGGTCTAAATGTGGCTTCATGAAATATGGCTGGCGTTCCATCAGTCTTACGATGAAATAAATAAATATCCCTGCCTTCTGTAAAAGCGTTAGTTACGCCTAGAGACAACATATTTTCTCCCTATATTTAACATTTCTTTAAAAGAAAAGAAATTAGATTTTATTAAATTACATCTACCACAAGCAAGTGCAATATTATTTAAAATATAACCTTTATTATTATTTTTTCTATCTATAGTTAAACTTTTAGTATTTACTGCAAATAATTTATATTTTTTTAGTTTTAACTTATTTTCTTCAATACCACAATAAATACATTTTTTAGGTTGTTTAATATACCAATTATAAAATTCTTTAAAAGTAAAAAATACTTTTGCTCTATTTAATAGAGTATACCATCTAATTTTTATAGGATTGTTTTTTCTCCAATTTGTTTTAATTCTTTTAATTTTAATAGGGTGATTTCTTGCATAATTAATATTATCTTCATTTATTTTCTTTTTATTTTTCTTATAATATTTTTTACCATATTTACTTCGTTTTTGTTTAAATTCTATTAAATTAAGCATTATTTTCCTTTAAATAAATCCTTTAAAAAATCAGGCATATCATCTTTTAGATTTTCTATTTTCTCACATTCAGAACACATACCATTCTTTAATGCTTTTATATTATTACATTTTTTACATGTTCCGAAAGTATAACTATCCATTATTTTCCTTCTGCTTTTAAAATCAAATCCGCAATTGCGTCTACAGCTTTGTCGGTCAATACTTCTTTTATCTGACCGCCATCATTATAACAAAAAGTCATCCCCTCTTTCACCGCATCTACTGAATATCCTTTTATTACCTTATGCAGAGTATCTTTTGTCATGTGCTGCCTCCTGGTTCATTACTATTACTGTTCCGAATCTCTTTTTCGCATCTGCTATTGCTTCATCTTTTGTCGGATATTCTTTACCGCAAGCGTCATTTGTTTCTTTTGATACCCACCAAAAAGCTCCTAAGTATTCTATAATATCTATTTTCATTATTTTAATCCCTCCAGGTAGTAGAAAGGTATGTGAAGTTCAGAGCCTTCTAAACAACCTTCTAGCTGGCTCTTATCTACACGAATTTTCATATCAAATCCGATTGGTCTTTTTTCTTTCATTTTATTTCCATGTTTATCCACATCATCTATTTCTACTTCTTCTATGGGTGCATCTGCTTTCTGTCCTCTCTGGAATTTTAAAATCATTCTACAGAAATGCAATAATGCGTGTCCGCCTGTAAGATGTTCTAGTTTTATAAAGCCACTCAAATCCATTCTGGTCTGAGCAACTAATATTACCGCACATTTTGCATTTGCAATAAACGCTGTAGCCATTTCAAAGAACTGTGTTAAAGCCCTGGCTCTTAAAGCCATATTTGAATCGGCTGTAGATTTTTCTTCCTCAGCCTTACCTTTATATAACTCGGCATCTGGTGCTAAACCATGAATAGAATCAAATACAATCAGGTCTGCCACCTTTTCTCTACATAATTTTATTACCGCATCTAGCCCTGCTTCTAGGGTCTCTACCTCTATTATAATCAGTTTATCAACATCTATTCCCCTTTTCTTAGCCCAAATGGGGTCATAACTGCGTTCTCCATTTACATAGGCACATGTTTTGCCTTTGCCCTGAGCTTCCGCAATTAAATCTAATATCGTTGTAGTTTTGCCTGTGCTTTTTCCTCCCCAGAAACATGAACAAAGACCTTCAGGGATTCCTCCATTTGTAAAATCATCCAGTTCCTTATGTCCAAAAGCATCTCTTTGTCTTACTTCCATTTCATTTGCAAATTTAACAGAACCTTTTCCTGTTCTTTTATTTATTTCTCTAAGAGTCTCGTTTAATTTAACCTGTCTTTCTTTTTGTTCTTTAGTTAGTTCTACTGGTTCTTTTTTTAATTTTTTTATAGTTTCCTCAGAAGGATTTCCTATTTTTTCTAAAATATCCTTCCTAACTTCAGGAGCTTGGTCTAATGCTGTCTTCATATCCTTTAAAGTTTTATTCTTTTTACCTAATGCACCTTTAGTTCTTCCCATATTTTACTCCTTTTGTAAGATTCTCATAACTCCAAAGTGGTTGTAAATTTGTATAATGAAAACATTTCTTTTGTTCACTTTTCTTAGATAAATTAAAACTTGCACATGGTCTTATATGGTCTATATGCCAAACACCATAATTAGACCAAAACATGCCAAACTTAAACTGGTTTTCAATGTGTTGTTTTAATTTTTTAATAGAACAACCTGTTAAATTCACTGTAGTTTCTAATTTTGGATTTCCTTTTAATGCTTTAATTATTCTTGTTCTTAAATTATGAAGTATTCTATTATGAATATTAAAATTTCTTTGCTTAATTTCATATAAATTTCTTTTTAATCTATTTATTTTTCTATATTTTTTCATTTCTTTTAATAATCTTTTTTTGTTCTTATTATAGTAAATTTTTGCTTGTTTCAAAATTTTATTTTTATTTAATCTTTTATATTCTCTGTTATGTTTTAATTGTTCTTTTATATTTTTATAAGGCATTATTTATTCCTCTAATCTTAACATATGAAATGGAATCCAGATGCAATCGTAATTATGGTCTTTTAAATAATTCAACATTAAATTAGCTCCAATTGGATTCATTGAATGAATATAATTTAAACTCTTTTTTTGAAGTCCGCTATCAACCATCCATTTTATAAATTTATATCCTGTTTCTTCTTCAAAAGAATCTTCCCATATCTTACCGTTTAAATCGTGGTCTAACCAAAGAACTTTAAAAGGGTCTGACACATTATTTATACATGCTTGTTTTGCTGATTCAATATCTTTACAAAAACAAACATCATGATTCTTAAATAATATCTTAAATTTATTTATCCTATAATCATTGTCTTCCAGGACTAGAATTTTCATTGTTTTAATTTTAATAGTTCTATGGGAATAACATAAACAAACATGCCACCCATATATTTTAGTGGAAATCTCTTAATTTCTTCTTTAGTCATAAAATAAGTGCCAGGGTATAATAATCTTTTATCTTTTGTTTTATAAGATATTTTTATCCTGAAATCATCTGTAACTTTATCTTCTCGGATTCCGATTGCTTTATATTTCCAGATAGGTTCTTTGATAGTTAATTTTCTCATATTATCTAAATAAATTTTCTAATATTTCTATAATGGCATTTGCTATATCAATAAAAGCGTCAACAATTGTATTGATTATTTCCACTATAGTAAATACGATGGTTTCTATAATTTCATTAAACATTATAATCCTATCTCCATTCTTTCCTGTTCTTCTTTATAATCTGGGTCATCAAATACCATATAATTTATATTATATGTTATTACTAAATTTTCAGCACATAGAGCTGGAGTTATATAATAAATTGTAGTTATTAATCCATTTAACCAGTTTGTTTCTACCAAATCATTAATAGTATCTGTGACTATCTGTTTTGCTTTGGAGAAGTTGACCATTATATCTTCCTGTCTAAAATTAATTTCATAATTTAACATATCAATCCTTTTTAATTATTCTGAAAAAATCTTCTGCAGATAATGTTAATAAACGCACTCCATTTTCATTTTCATGAACCATAAAACAATATTTTTTTGTATCAATTGGGAGATTGTTATTAAGGTGTTTCCATACATCTTCTTTTATATTGAAATCTTTTGTATTTCTTTTCTTACATTCAATATAAGCAAAATTACAATTTATATCCGCATAATCATTACCACAACCAGAACCTCGGCTCAACCTGGCAGTTGAGTCAAATTCTTTTACTTTGGATAGTACCCATTCCTCTAATTTTCTTCCAATATCTTTAGTCGACATTAAATCAAACTTTCTGTTTTGAAAATTTTAGTCACGTGGTCATAAGTACAATTTATAGTGTAAGTTCTATAATCTCCTTTTGGAGACCTCATTTTATCAATCTGAAAATGTCCTGATTTTCCACTTTCATCATCAAAAATATATCTAGCTGTAAGAGATGGATAATCTTTGCACATATTTGGTGCAAACCATTCATAATTTTCCTTTAATTGACTCATTACAATTAAAATTCCACCTTTTCTTTCCATTTCTTCATTTATATGTTTAAATACAACATCAGTGATAGATTTATCTTCTACTAACAACCAATCTATTATGGTAAATGAATTAGGTTCTATTTCTATGGCCAACGGATTGGAATGGTATGAACGATAAAAAGAACCTTCTGCTATACCTAATTTATTTGCTATTCTAAGCCAACCAGAACCAGCTTCTGAATAAACATAATAAGGTTTTATTCCCTGGGCTATCATGAATTTTATAATGTTCATACTTTGATGTGTCTTACCCTGGCCAGTCTTACCACCTATCATTATTATATTCCCTTCTTCAAAATGAGATACTTCATTAAAGAAAGGCACTTTATATTTATAATTTTGACCCAAAGTTGGAAATTTATCATTCCATTCAATTTTTTCACGCCATTTGTACCTACCTCTACCCATTCTTATTGCACGACCTTCCGTTACAAATTTTGAAAGATATTTATATACTAAAGGTTCTTTTGCTCTATCACCTGCAAAACATCCTTTAACAATATCATTGATATCCACATCATTTTGCATCATCTTTAAGAAATTATAAATTGCTTTTTCATGTGATTCTTCATCGGATACTTTATATTGAGAAAGACTGCCCAACATTGCTTCAATCTCTCTTTCATCCAATGGTTTTTCTAATAATTGTCTATTCATTAATTTTAAAACAAATTCGGTATCTTTAACAGACAATTTATTTATAAGTATACCACCCATTCTAACAAACGTGTCATTACGACCACCTTCTAAATTATTATTTTTCAACAGTGGTTTATTTTCATTTTCGATAGATTCTCCAATTAATAATTTTCTATCATCTTCCATCGGAGCAACCTTAGACCTACCTTTCTCAACCTTCAATAATTCCAATAGTTTACATTTTAAATCTTCAGACATAGGATTTATTTTTACACCAAGATTTATCCATGAATAAATCTTTCCATCAATAACACTAGGAGAACACAAAAATTGACCGCCATCGCATCTAGTATCTATTTTTATTCCAGCGATATCTACTGTCTGAGGAATATCTTTATCGTATTTAAACACATAATGTCTTCCACCATTTGCAGAATTCTGCATCAATGTTTTAGATTTATCTAGAATGGTTATAAAATCTTTTCTTTTTTCTATTGTATCCGGGTCAATTATTACTTTATTGTCTACATCTATTACTGTAATATCGCTCACCTCTCCTGTTCTTATACCTATATTAAGACCATTATTGAGCCACTTAATAAATGATACTTTATCTTTATGTGAAATTTCTGTCCAATTAGTTTCTATTGGTCTCTTACCATTTTTAGCAACAGGAACACAAGAAAATCCATAATCTATATAATAATCTAATTCCTTATACATATCCACTTTCATAGAGTTAATAAGGTAATTAGTTATTTCTGCATCAGATTTGTTTTTCTTATCTTCTTCTATTAATCTTACTACATCAAATATATTGCCTTTAAAACTACATTGCATACAGAATATTTTTTCACTTCCCGCCATAACTGTACATGATGGGTCATCTGTTTTTCTTTGATGTAAATGAGCCCGAGGACAAGTAAATCTAATCTGTCCATTTTCTTTGACTTTAGTAAAATTTTTAATTTTATGTTCTAAATAATCAAAAAGTTTATCATTGATTGTCATTTTTATTCTCTTTATTGTAGTGGTTCTGTAAAAGATTTCTTATAGTTCAATATGAGACTATAATCTTTCCAATTATCTCAGCACCCACAGAACCACAATAATTTACTCAACCCTAAGCCATTCTAAGAAATCATTGGCCAATAGTAACGTGGTTTCTTTTAGCATTTCAATATTCTGTCCTGCTAAATTTCCGCTCACAACTGCTGCTGCTGCATTTAATGCATTACCACGCTGAATTTGGGCAGTTTTTTCTGGAGAATCATAATTATTTTTCTTTCCCCAATTCTTCTTTGATGGATTCTTTTTATTACATTCAAAACATTTTTCATATTTACCGTCTTTTAATGCTTTACCACAATCTACACATTTAAATTCAGATTTGGTTTCTTTTCCTTCTTCCTTAGGTTCTTCTTTTTTCTTCATGTTACAATCATAACATTTCTTATATTTTCCATCCTTTAATGGTTTACCGCAATTTGCACACACATAACCTGTTGATTTTTGTTCTTCAACTGGCGGTTTATCTGCTGTTAATTTTACTTTTGTTATTTTTGTAACATATTTAGCAATACCTTTTTCATAATATTCAATTTCTACTGTATCGCCTTTACTTATCTTTTCTAAATCAGGTATAACTGCATCATTAACATTATACCATGAATCATCTTGAGCTTTAAATGCTTTTGCTGTCATCGCAGCAACTGTTACTTTTAATACCTTATTTTCTGCCATGTTCGTTTCTCCTTATTTTTTATATTCCGCTAATATTTTTTCATAAATGGAACTTTTTAAACTAATATCATCAACTTCAACGATTGGATAATATTTATCTTCCCTTTTATCTTCGGGAAATTTAATAAAATATTCATTATCCTTATTCAAAAATAAAGCAACACCATGAATTTTTATACCGCCATCTATAACTATATCTGCAACCGCTTTTAATTTTTCTTGGTTCAACTTCGCAAATCTGGTTAATGTAATCATTTAATTCCCCCTTTTTGGAACGAATTTAATATAGTGGTCTATCACCATTGATAAACCATACGTATCTAAAATTTTACCTATTTCTGCCCCTGCTTTTTCTATTTTTTCCTGTGTTTCTTTCTGTAACTTTATAAATTCTTCCAATTTTGTCTTTTGTTCTGGTGTCAATTCCTTCTTTTCTTCTGCCATTTTAATCTCCTTATTATTTTAAAGATTCCCCATCTATACACATTTTAGTACCATCTTTTTGCGTATAAATATGAAAATAATGTTTTTCTATAAATGTTCCCGTTCCATTGCAACATTTGCATTTACTTCTTTTGGTTGGCGTTCCACCTATCTTTGAACATATGTAGCATGGAGTTTTTGTTTTTGTAACGATAACTTTAGGATTTTTCATATATTGCTCTCCTGTTTATAAAAAGAATTTAATATTGAACTCATACTATCATAATCATTAACTATCATTTTTGCTGCATTAAATTTAAAACGAACAATACAGTTTTCTTTTTTAGCGATTTTCAATGCTTCTATGGCTGTATCATTAATATTTGAGCCAGGTAGGACATCAAAATCTTTAATTTCTTTTAAACTATTCATATTGGCCTCTTATATAAGTATATCATACTTTGTCTGTTATGTCAAGCCATATAGATTTTTGATTTCTTCCCTAATTGTCCTATATGGCATTTTATTTAAATTCATATTTTTAATGGGTAGATTTAATAGTATTTCCTTTATGGGTTGTTCTATTTCATGCGGTAATTCTATTAAATTTACAATCTTTTTTCTTCTTTCAAACTCTGCTTCTGTTGATGGTTTTGTCAATAAATTATCTGATATATCCCCGTTTATTTTCTTTAATAATATTTTCATCGGATTGGTTATTATTTTATATTGTTTTTTAGTAGGTGAAAATACTTTAACATTTGGATAATGACATAACATATTCCAATCTTCATCATTGGTCATTAATATAATTTCTCTATCTGGGAAAACTTTACAGCAAACAGAAGCAATATCATCGGATTCCATATGATAAATTTTTATAAATTGCCAATCTAATGCCACATCTAATTTAACAATATATTCATTAAAATCATTATAAACTTCTTTCCACCAATTTGCATCTTTTTTGGATTCACGAAAATCTTTTCGTTGGGCTTTATAGCATGGGTCTACTGCTTTACGCCAGGAACCAAAATCCTGGGCCATAATAATAGTATCATTAGACCCTACCCCAATTTTACGCATACATGCCAACATCATCTTAGAAAATGTAAATGTTGGTGGTAATTGCGGGTTATTCATATAAGCAAAAATAGCCCGATGGGTAAAATAACCTACATCACATACAATTAATTTATTCATGATTTTTCCTGCCCTTATAAAATTCATTATAAAATTTTAATAATTCATTTACTCTATAATTTTTATTCCATCTCCCCCATTGATGCCTATCAATTAAAATTGGCAATATTTTTAACATTATTTTTCTTTTATGTTCTTTTTCAATTAAATTTAATTGAGGTAATACTTCTCTCATTATATTTGGAGACATTTTTAATAAATATAATTTTTTATATTTAATATTTCTATTTTTACAATACTGAATAGTTCCTCCTCCTACAAATTTTCTCGCTTTTTTTAATAATTTTACATTCGTATTACTTATTGTAAATTCTGGTTTTATACACGCATAACCTGTTTTACTCATATATAAACAAAGACATCCTTCTGCATCTATTAAACCTTCTAAAAATCCTTTTTCATATTGTGTTAATTTTTTATACATTATTTTGTCTTTCCGTATTCTGCTTTAAATGGTATAATTCTACTTTCACAATCATTTACTCCCGCCCAGGCCGAATTAATATAACCTTGTATTATATTTCTAACTCTTCGATATGTAGCAACGTGTTCTTCTGATTCAGTTTTTGTAGACCCATCTACGAATTTTTCTTTTATCAATTTCCCTTTTTCATCTGCTATTGGTGCTTTATTTTCAATTTCTCTTTTTAGGTCTACATAATAATGAAGCATCCCGTTCTTTTTTGCTGTTAATGCCGATGATAAAATAGGATTTAATGTCATAATACAACCAATTAACTGTGTCTTTGCTTTTTCATATTCAGATATAGTTGTCATAACATTCTGCAATATCTGTTGAGAATAATCATCAATCATATTGAATATGGGAGTAATATCTTTTAATAATGCAACCATATCTTCTTCCGTTCCATTAAAATATTTTTCAATTTCTGCGTATTTCATTTTATATCTCCTTTGATAGTTCTACTCTTATTGCCTTATCCCCTTTGGGTATATTGACAACATCTTTTAACTTTATTTTTAATTCTTTTCC
>Ga0247841_10008345_pt1 | contig 14965 bp, 16 predicted proteins | sample LaCruzMarch2015__2_FD_192410 | JGI IMG/M metagenome (GOLD analysis project Ga0247841, IMG submission 192410) | Freshwater microbial communities from meromictic Lake La Cruz, Castile-La Mancha, Spain - LaCruzMarch2015_18m | ecosystem: Environmental > Aquatic > Freshwater > Lake | place: Spain...
AATGGGGCTTTCGGGAAGTTTACCGTCAGAATTAATTGATAAATTACGTTATAATCTAGGGTTAACGTATATTAAACAAGGACAGATTAATTCCAGTGTAGATGTTTTTAACAGCCTTAGCGGCAAAGATAACGATCCGGCAATAAAGATTAACTTACTTTTTCAAATAGGCCAGGCTTATCAGGACGCGGATGAATTTGTAAAGGCGCAAGAGACTTACGCAAAAATTATAGAACTATATCCGGATTCACCTTTGGCCGACTATGCGCAATATCAACTGGCTTTAATGCAGCTAAAAAGATTAGATTATAATGCTGCGATTGTTTCGTTTAGATCTATGCTAAAAAAATATCCCCAATCCAAATTTTTAGCGGACGCGCTGTACGCGCTGGGAACGGTATATTTTCAGCAGGCAGATTATCTTAAAGGTTGTGAAATCTTTCTAAGGTTTCAGGATGAATTTAAAAATAGTCCGTTGCGCGGCCAAGCTTTATATATGTTGGGGGTATCGTTTATCAGCTTAGGAAGGATTGATGAAGCGCTCAGTGTTTTTAAGGATGTTTCTAAGTTGGATCCTTTAGATATTGAACTGTTGCAAAAGGTTGAATATGAGATTGCAGATTGTTATTATAAATTAGGCCAGGAGGGTGAAGCGGTTAACCGGTTTAAGCTTTTACGGGCAAAATATCCTAATTCTAAACTTGCTCCGGATATTATGTGGTGGTTGGGGCAATATTATTACCGGAGTAATAATTTAAATCTTGCGCGCAGATATTTTGATTCTTTGGCTAAAGATTTTCCGGATAGCCAGCTGATTGCGGATGCGTTTTATGCTATCGGCTTAACCTTTAGTGATGAGAATAAATTCGAACAGGCAGCGGATAATTTTAAAATGGCAATCAAATTCGGGCGGGCGGATTTAAGAGCGCAAGCGGCATTGGCTTTAGCGGATATATCCGACCGGGCCGGAAAGCCCGCAGAGGCACTCGCACAGTATAAAGAGATCACTAAGGATAATCCGGATTTAGGTAATCTGTTTTTTTCCCGGATTGCCGGGGCATATTATAAAGCTGGAGATTATCAAGAAGCGAAAGCATTATATTTTAAGAGCCTGGAAGCGGCTACTTCCGCTCAAATTTCGGATATCCGGTTTAGTCTGGCTGAGGTGCTTGAAGCTAATTCAGAGCCTGAGGCGGCAATGCAGCAGTATTTTTTAGTCGCCGATCTTTATCCGCAGGCCCCGCAGTTATTTGTGCGTTCCCTGCTGCGCGTAGCTAAATTTTATGAGGATAAGGAAAATTTTAACGAAGCGTTAAAGGTTTATAAGCGGATTATCGAGAAAGTTCCTTCTGCAGTAGAGGCGGGGTACGTTCAGGAGAGGATTGATTGGATCAGGGAGAATAGGAAGACAGAGCCTGCTCGGAGGTAGATATCGGGGTGCTCAAAAAACTAGTTGACTTATTACTGAATGTTTATAAAATGAATTAAATGGAGGGATGGCTATGATTATTGAAATCGGTATAACTGCTGGCGAAATTTGGCATTTTTTGGATCAAAGAGGAGAGGTCAGTTTGCAGGATTTAATTAAAGGTATTGATCGTGCTCCGGAGAATATTCTGATGAGTTTAGGCTGGCTTGCCCGCGAAGGCCATGTTGTTTTAGTGCAGGTGAATAATGACTACCGAATTTATTTAAGAAAAGATGCCTAATCGCGATAAAAGGGGAGTCATACTTTTTATTGTTATCGGGGTAATCATGGTGGTGGTAATTTTATCTACGGTTATCCTAAGAGTAATCGCTAATCAATCACGTTTAACCCATCATCAAGTAAGCCGGATTCAGGCTCAATATGCCGCTAGGTCCGGGGTTATCTTTGCGTTGGATAAGTTGCGTAGAAATGATGATGCTACCTGTTGGCCTGCCGCTGGCTCTTTTACCAGAAGGATGCAAAGCTCCGGTTCCGGATGTGATGTTGTTGAACCATCCCTACCGGCTTCAGTTCTATATGTGGATATCACTGTCGGCCTGCCTGGGTCGGGAGTTTCTGGCACGCGCAAAGTAAGCGCCATAGCTAACTATCTATATACACCGTAATACACCTAATAAACAATCTATTATAATGTAAGTAAGTTTATGATAGTGTTGCATGTTTAAACATGCAACACTATTTCGTCGCTGTTGACCCTGCTAAGTAAGTCTAAGTAAGTATACATAAAAAAATACTTGACAAAATAAGCTGGTTATGTTCTAATTAACATTGTAGTAGTTTACAACTAAAGGAAGTAATACTTATGTCAAGACTAATCGATATTGATGAATTAGCGGATTATCTAAAATTAAAGAAGCAGACTATTTATAACTGGCTTAATCAGCGTAAGATTTCCGGGATTAAGGTCGGGGGGGTCTGGAGGTTTGACCGTAAGGATATAGATAATTGGTTAAGATCTAAGAAGCGCGAATCGACTACGCCGAACACGCCGGCTTAAGGGAGATAATTTATGAATTCTTTAGGCATATATTTTGGGATTAAGGATATCAACCTGGTAGAGACCAGTGGTAATAAGATTTTGAATAATATCCGCCTGCCGCATCCTAAATTGGAAATATTCGAATTAGAAGAAAAGGTTCCCGCAGATATAAAAATAATGGCTTTACTTAAAGACGCTTTTCGCAGTTACCATATAAATGCCAATGAAGCTACTTTTTCTATCTCCGGACAGGATTTGGTTATCCGCACTTTTGAGATTCCGTTGCTTCCGCAAAGTGAATTGCGGGGAGGGGTAAGCTTTGAGGCGAAGAAATATATACCCTTTAAGCTCGAGGACCTGAATTATGATTTTCAGGTATTTTTTAATAAAAAGAACAAAACCAGCCTGGTTCTTTTTGTCGGGATAAAAAAAGAAATTTTAGCTAATTATGTTTCTTTTGCGAAGCAGCTTAATCTAAAAATTAATGCTCTGGAGTATTCAGCTTTCAGTGTTTTGCGTTTCTTAAAACTTGCCGGCTTAAGTGATACCGGTGTCATCGCCAGCCTTTGTTTTGATGCTAATAATGAAGACGAAGCAACTTTTACGGTTTTTGAAAACGGGTTTTCTTTATTTACCCGTGATTTCGATTTTACGCAAGAACCCGCAGGATTTGAACAGACTGCCGAATCCGACCGGGAACAAAAGCAGGAGAAATTAAAAAATGAAATCCGGATTTCATTTGATTACTATAATCGCAAGTTTCCGGATAAAGTAGTAAAAAATATTTTTGTAGTTTCTGATAATGAAAGCCAGCAGGGGTTAAAGGCCTTTTTTACGGAATCTTCGATACCGGTTAAGTTTGTGGATACTCAAAAAGTCCTGGGTAAGACTGCCGGCTATTCTTCAATTTTGGTTAAAAGTTTTGCCGCAGCCCTGTTTAAATCGGCTTCTCTTAAGATTAAAATAAATCTGATTGGCGCAAGGCTCAAAGTTGCTCAGGCGGGTGCGGGTAATCCGCTGGCTTTACTGGAAGGTGTTAAATTTGATTTAAGGTATATTTTCCTTGGAGCAGTTGTCTGTGTGGCTGTTTTCGGATACGGGTTAATGCGTACGCAAGCTACGCGGCAGGAGTTGGCGGCGATTAAAAACAAGCGCATAAAGATTAGTACTGTTTTTACTAATGATAATGTCCAAGAGTTGTCCAGCGTGAGTTCTAAATATAAGAAAAAAATTACAGCTTTAGATAATTTAGTGAAAAATCAGATGTATGTCACGCCTTTGCTTAGCACTATTCCCCGCGCTTTGCCAAAAGGGGTGTGGTTGGAATCTTTTAATCTCGGCCAAACTAAAGGTATGCCCATGGAACTTGTGCTTAATGGTGGGGTTTACCTTGAGGATGGCGATCAAGAGTTTGAGTCGGTAAATATCTTTCTTACAAATTTAAAAAAGGATCCTGTCTTTTCCAAATATTTTAAAGAAATTGCCATAGGTTTTATTGATCGCAAGGTTGAGGATAATATAAATATAGCGGTCTTTAAGATTACTTGTAGGAATTTTCCGGAGAAAAAATAGCATGATGAATCATGAATTAATTGAAAGAAATAAAAATAAAATTATAAATTTCGGCATAATTATTTTAGCATTAATTATTGCCTTTCAATTTTATCAATCTACGAATAACCAGATAAAATCATTGATCCGGCAGCAAAATAATGAATTAGAGAAGAATAAAATTGTTGAGGATATCTCTATCCTGGAGAAAAAAGCGGATATATATAAGAAGGTGTTTGTTAAAAAGGATTTAGCTTCAATTGTGGATATAGTCTCCGGCATTGCTAAAGATAGTTCGGTTAAGATTGTTTCTATAAAACCTTATGCCGAGGAGGCAAAGAATGACTATATCAACTCCTCATTTTTAATAACACTAAATGCGCCTAGTTATCATGCTTTGGGTAATTTTATTAGTAAAATTGAAAATCACAAAGATATCTACTTGGTTAATGAAATTAGTATTAATTCCGAAGCATCCGATCGGGGTGCAGCAAAAGCTAGCGTTGATTTAGAGGTGAGCTTAAAAATTAACACAATTTCTTACTTATAAATGATGAACCGAGCGTGCAAGTATATATTATTTGTTTTTTTCCTGGTTACGGCAATTAATTTAAAATTTATTGCTTCAGCGGAAGAAATTGCCGCTGAGGGGATAATTGCGCGTCCGGTTATGGAATACAGATCCGATAGATTGCGCGATCCTTTTCAGAGGTATTTAGTGAAAGAAGAACCAAAGGAGCTGTCGCAGGAGAATGTGGATTTAACTAAGCCGGAATTGGATATCGGTAAACTAAATGTTCAGGGAATAATTTGGGGAGGTAATCTTCCCCAGGCAATCATTAATAATCAGGTTTTGACGATTGGTGATTTAATTGAGGGAGCTGAAATTCTGAGTATAGAGAAAAGAGGAATTACCTTAAGCTTTAATGGGGCGGTGTTAGATCTAGCCGCTCCCGGGCAGAATTCAATTCAGGCGAAAGTAAATTGAAAAACGCGGCGTTAATTCATATACAAGGAGGAAATAAATGAAGAAAATATTTCTAACTACTGTAGTTATCTTTTCTTTAATGTTTGTTTTTTTTGTTTCGCGGTTAAGCGCAGAGCAACTGTCTCCGCCTCTGGGAGCGCAGGCGAGTATTTCTATGGATTTTAAAGATGCGAGCCTTAAGGATATTTTAAAGGCATTTTCTATTCAGGCGGGAATGAATTTTATCGCCTCCGAAGCGGTGCAGGATAGAAAGATTACTCTTTATCTGGATAAGGTCCCCCTGGGACAGGCGATGGATAAAATTTTCAGCGCAAATAATCTTTCATATGAATTAGACAGTGGGGCAAATATTTTTGTGGTTAAAGAATGGGGAAAAATGGGGACTGAGACTGTGACTAAGGTTTTTTATCTGAAAAACGCCACTGTTTCTACTTCTTCCATGAAAGAGGAATTATCTAAAAATTTAACAATTAGTAGCGAAAATTCGAGCGAAAAATCTACGAATAGTACGCGGAGTAAATATAAGGAGGAAGGTGAAGGCGGAATTACCAGTGTGGTTAAGAAGTTACTTTCTCCAGCTCCTGTTGGCTCGTTGATTGAAGATTTTCGGACCAATAGCCTTATTGTTACGGATACCCCCATGAAAATGAAAGTGATTAGCCAGGTAATTGCTTCGTTAGATGTGTCCGTGCCGCAGGTAATTTTGGAAGTAGAAATGTTAGATGTTAGTAAAGATGTGGTAGATAAATTAGGGTTTAAATTCGGAGATACACCTTTTACGGCGATAATTACCGGCGCTACTGCGGCTACGGGGTTTCCCTATGGTGGCTGGAATCAGATAACCAGTGCGGGTAAAGGTTTGTTATCGATTAATCCCGCCGGTAGTACTTATGATATGCAGCTGGACTTTATGCGGACACAAACGGATACCAAATTTTTAGCCAGGCCTAAGCTGCTTACTTTAAATAATGAGACCGCTGAAATAGCGATTACTAAAGATGAAATAGTGGGCAGGGAAGACACATCGGTTTTTAGTGAAGGCGGTTCACCGACAATTACTAGTGAATTTGTAAGGTCGACGGAATTGGTGCTTACTAAGGAAGGAACGGGGATTTTTCTTCGGGTAACTCCACAGATAAATCTGGATGCAAATGAGATTACAATGGTGGTAAATCCGAAATCAAGCATCACATTTATCAGCCCATTGAGTACTGATTCTAACCAGCAGAAAGACGTGGAAGTAAGAAGCACAAAATCTATAATTAAGGTTAAAGATGGAGAAACCATAATTTTAGGCGGGCTTATCCATCAAGATACTAAAGTCGAATTGAAAAAGTTACCAATACTTGGTGATATTCCTTTACTCGGCGTGTTCTTTAGGCATAAAGAACAAACTATTGGGTTGGAGCGAGAATTAATAATTTTTATTACTCCGCGTATTGTTCGGGATAAAGCGGATGTCAAATTAGCTCGAGTTCCGAATATTCAGCTGCCGCTCAGAGAACAGGGTGTGGCCGTAGGCTCAAATCGTGATTACATTATTAATTCTAATATGAATAAGTTCGATAAGAGTATTAATGGCAAAAGATAATTATTTAAGATTAGGTGAATTTTTAATAAAAGAAGGTATTATTACTGCTAGCCAGCTGGAGAAAGCGATTACCGCGCAAAGGCAGGAAGGCGGGCGTTTAGGCGAGGTGCTCGTTAGGTTAGGAATTGTTAAGGAAGAGCAGATACTGGCAGCTTTGGGCAAGCAGTTAAATATGCCTTATTTTTCGCTGGGAACAGGAATGCTCAAGCCGGCAATGGATCAAGGCTTAGAGAATCTTATTCCGCATGATTTTGCTTTTAAGAATACAGTTTTACCTCTTTCGCGCATGCTTCGGTCTTTGACGGTGGCCTTAGCGGATCCCCTGGATATTCTGTTGATTGATAGCCTTAGAAAGTTAACCGGTAGCGAAATTAACCCGGTGATTGCTACGCGTTCAGATATTTTTAAGGCAATTGAAGAATTTTACGGTAAATCTTCAATGCTTAAGGATGCTGTTGATTCGAGTTATGATATGGATTCAACAGTTGTTCAGAGATCGGAAGATCTAGGACAGGAACTTAGCCTGGATAAGTTGATTGCCCGGGCAGAAGAAGCCCCAGTTGTAAAATTAGTGGATTTAATAATCCGGCAGGCAATTGGTGAACGGGCTTCCGATATACATATCGAACCTTTTAAAGATAGGATTTCATTACGTTATAGAATTGACGGCAAGCTTTATGAGATACCTCCGCCAGCCAAACACCTGCATTTACCGCTTGTTTCCCGCGTAAAGATTCTGGCCAAGCTTGATATTGCGGAAAAGCGGTTACCTCAGGATGGGGCGATTTTAGTGCGCATTGATGATCGGCCTATTGATATCCGCGTTTCGATAATTCCGACGATCTATGGAGAAAAGGCGGTTTTAAGGATTCTAGATCGCGGCGGGGTTACGCTGAATTTATCTTCGATGGGGTTTGATACCAATCAGCTTGAGCAGGTGCGCAAGGCAATCTTTTCGCCTTATGGGTTAGTTTTGATTACCGGGCCTACCGGAAGTGGAAAATCAACTTCACTTTATGCTTTCATAAATGAAATTAAAAGCCCGACTAAAAATATTGTTACTGTCGAAGATCCCGTAGAATATAAGATGGATGAGATTAATCAGGTACAGATTAAGCCGGAAATCGGGCTTACCTTTGCTGCCGCTTTGCGTAGTTTTTTGCGCCAGGATCCGGATATTATGCTGGTTGGAGAGATCCGGGATTTAGAAACCGCGCAGATCTGTATCCGCTCAGCGCTTACCGGGCACTTAGTTTTAAGTACCCTGCACACCAATGACGCTCCGTCGGCGGTAAGCCGGCTTATGGATATCGGGATTGAGCCGTATATGCTTGCGCCTTCGCTGCTGGTGATTATTGCTCAACGGCTTGTGCGTAAACTCTGCCCGGATTGCAAAGTAGCTTATGAGCCTACTAGTGCTCAACTTAAAGGCGCTTCCATTAAGGCGGAATTAATTTATGGGCCTAAAGGATGTATGAAGTGTAATAATGCCGGGTACAAAGGCCGGACTTGTATTGTTGAGGTTCTGCCTGTCACACTGGAAATACAGGATTTAATTAATCAAAGGGCGTCTTTTCAAAAAATACGCGAAGTAGCCAGAGCCGCAGGCATGCAAACGCTTTATGAATCTGGAATTAAAAAAGTTGAAAGCGGGATAACTTCTTTAGAAGAAATTCTTTCTACTACCTTGGGAGTAGAATAATGCCCAAGTTTTATTATGTTGCCAGAAATCGTGCGGGAGTTAAGGAAACCGGGACAGAGGAAGCTCCTACTCAAGAAGATATTGTCGTTAAAATTCAGGCCAAAGGATTAATTGTCGTTAATGTTATTCCTGAAGGTTCGGATCAATTTGGCGACGCATCGGTTGATCCTTCCATAAAAATCAAATTCAAGCCTAAGCATGGGAGGGTGACGAGTGAAGATTTGATGCTTTTTTGCCGGCAGTTGTCGACTTTGATCGGCGCGGGAGTTACGATACTGATGAGCTTAGAGATTATTGCTAAGCAGGTAGCCAGTCGGAAGCTTTTTGATGTGAGTATGGATTTAAAAAAGAATATGGAGGCGGGTTTAAGTTTCCATGAAGCATTGGCGCTGCATCCAAAGATTTTTTCTGACCTCTGGATTAATCTTGTTGAGAGCGGGGAGGCCAGCGGAAATTTGGCGGTGGTTTTAAGCCGCCTGGCTGCCTATCTGGAAAAAGACGCGGAGTTTAAAAAGAAAGTTATTTCCGCGTTAATCTATCCGGCGATTTTAACCTTAGCGGGTTTCGGAGCGCTTTTATTTTTGTCATTAAAAATAGTTCCTTCTTTTGCCGAAATTTTTAAAAGTTTTAATATTACCCTGCCTTTTCTTACCCAGGTTTTGGTGCAGGTAAGTAATTTTCTTAGAAAATATGTGGTTTTAATATTTTTATTAATTGGCGGAGCGGTTTTTGCTTTTCGAAAATATATTAAGACTAAAGCCGGCCGCAGAAGCTTTGAAAAATTTAAATTTAAGTTGCCGGTTTTCGGCGAATTTTTTCTGGCGCTGAATATTGAAAGATTTTCATCCGGGATGGCTACGCTTTTAGAATCGGGGGTTCCGATTCTTTACTCTCTGGAGATATCCGAGCGCAGCGTCGATAACCTGATTATGGCGGATATAATTCGCAAGATCAAGAATGATGTCCGGGAAGGCAAACCCATGCGGGATTCCTTCGAACGCAACGGCTTTTTTGAGCCGATGATTGTTCAAATGGTCAGTATCGGTGAGGAGATTGGTGAACTTCCTCAGATGTTTAAAAGAATTAATTCATATTATCAGGAATATTGCGATACATTCCTTACGCGTTTTGTTTCTATGTTTGAGCCTTTGGTTTTAGTTTTTATTGGCGGAATCATCGGTGTGATGGTCATCGGAATGTTTTTGCCGATATTCGAGCTTTCGAAAATCGGCGGATAATTATTGACAATTACCGATTTTAAGTGCTATAATTTTAACGTGAAATCAATTAATCAACAGAAAAAAAGGAGGAGCAAGATGAAGAAAGGGTTTACGCTTGTTGAGTTAATTATTGTTATCATTATTGTGGGGATTTTGGCTTCCGTGGGCATGACTCAGTATACTAAGGTTGTGGAAAAAAGCCGCGCTGCCGAAGCGAGAATGATTTTAGGTACCTTAAGAACCGCTGAAATTGCTGAATTTACCGAAAATGGTGCGTATGAAAGCGTAGCTAATTTAGGTGTAGGTGCTCCGACAGCATGTACAGATACGCATTATTTTAGTTATAGTTGTGACTCTGGCACCGGAACATGTACGGCTAACAGATGCACTGCTAGCGGAAAAACACCGAATGGCCCGGCTTATAATAAAACTTTGGATATCAACGGTGCTTTTGGCGGAACTGCGGGTTACTAACTGTCTGTTGGTAACTAGATACCTATGTGGGTAAAAAAAAGTTTTACCTTGGCTGAATTATTAGCGGTAATTGTGATTATTGGTATTTTGGTGGCTTTGGCTTTGCCTAATTATAATGCGATTAAAGAAAAGTCGTTAAATAGGGAGGCTAAAGCCAATCTGGCACTTATTCGCGCAGCCGAGAAGATTTACAGAATGGAACAGGGATTTTATTATCCGCATTTGGCGACTACCAACGTTATTTCAGATATTAACAGCGATTTAAAATTAAGCTTGCCCGTAACTCCGGTTAGCTGGACAGTTAACTTAAACAGCACTGCTGCTCCGGAATTTGCCGAAATTAGCCGTACCGGTGTTGGTGCGGACGGCAGAGTTTGGAAAATTGAATATCAGAACGAGGATTCTACCTGTTCTGGCGGTACAGCTTGCCCTTAAAATATGCGTAAGAAAAGGGGCTTTTCGATAGTTGAAGTTTTGGTGTCGGCAGTTATTTTTTCTTTGGTCATGGTGGGATTAATGAGTGTTTTTATTGCCGGGAATAATCATATTGTACATGCCCGGGAACGCATGACGAGCGTGCAGCTGGGAAAGTTTTTTATTGACCCGTTACAGATGAATGTGCGTCAGGATACCTGGGGCGCGGGTAATGAGCTGGCGGTAGATGGCACCCGGTCCGGGGTTACCCAAATTATTAATAATCGAAGTTTTGCTGAAAGCCATGTTGTATCTGCGGTTACCGGTACGGATTTACGCCGGGTAACCTCAACCATTTCCTGGACGGAATAATCCTCTTAAAATCCTAATGCAGAATAATACAAAATTAATAGGTTTTAAGTTTTTGGGCTTTAGGGGGCATAAAAATATTAAATCCGTAACTTTAGTAGAATTACTTATCGCCATGATGGTGGTTGCCATAATGGTTTTAAGCTTTTATAGCTTAGAAAATTACGGCCATCAACAAGTGATGAGTGCCGATCGGCGGGCGAAGGTGCAAAATAGCCTGTCTTATTGCCTGGAGCATATGAGTAAATATGTGCAGCAGGCTAATGGGAATTCTAATAGGAAAGCTATCCAGTATATTCCGGGGCCGACAGGTTCTAGCGCCACCGGTTTTCGTGTTTATATAGATTTAAATATTCCGCAAACACCGTCTGTTCTTACGGATGATGGTTGGATTGATTACACTCTTTCTGGGGTTCCTCTTAAGCTTACGGCAGCTTGTAACGCAAATGGAGGTAGTTGTCCGTTTACCACTGAGGTGTTGTCGGACAAAATAATCGCGGGAGTTGAAGGGGATACGATTATGCCCAGCAGTCCGACGAGTGGTTTTTATATTATGATCGGTTCTCTTTCAACTACCCTGGGGACTTTTGTTGATATTGGCTTAGTCGGCCGTTATCTGCCAACGGTAGCGACTAGCTTAGCAACCCGCTTAACTAATCCCCAGGTAGAGATGAAAACTCAAATAATCTGCAATAATTCTTCCACGAATTAAGCCATTGTTGGCCACCCGATAAAAACATTTTTCTGCTAATTTTAACTCTTGTAATTCTAGAATTTGTGTTAGAATATTAACAGGTGGTTAAATTATAAAAGATAGGCTTAAGGGGGAGTCAAGGGATGGGTTTATTCAGCTTTTTCAAAAAGAAAAAAGATCTGCCTTTAAAACCGTCTTTTGTGGAGAAAAGGCTGTTGCCAAGGTGGAAGATTTCCTCACCGGCTAAAATAAAGTGGCTAGGTTCTAATGATTACCTGGCTTGTGAAGTTAAAGATTTAAATATGAAAGGATTTTGTCTGGCAATACCGGAAAAGATCCCCGAGGCCAACGCTTCCGCTGAGCTTTATTTTAATGAAAAGTATTCTTTTGATATTGAAATTTCTGTTACCTGGCATAAAGAAGTCGATGGAAAACAGGTTTATGGAGTAAAATTCTTAAAAGTTCGTGATGCGGATAAGGAGAAAATTTACCAGATGATGAAAGAAAATTTTCCCGGTTGTTTTGGAAAGCTGCTCTAGGTATTATCGGTAAAAAGACCCGGATGATCAGAAAAATAATCACATTGGGATTGATAATATTAACAGCGTTTGTTTTTTATAAAATATTTATGGCGGATACATTGGAACCTTTTTTCAGAGAGCATAGCGGTAAGGTGGACCTTTTACAGATAAAAACCTCAGATTATAGAATTAATGAATAGTTGGTTAACAACTATTTAGCCTTTATTTTATGCGTATTTTACCTACCTTACGGCACTATCTATTTTATTATCTCGGCAGTTGAGGTATCCTGTCCGTAAAAAGATCTTCTATAAGCGCGACATTATTAAAAATTTACATTTCAGGTAATTCGTGTTAATATATTTACCGTCTTAAGCTTTAAGGAATAGAATTAAATGGAAATGGCTATTGATTTAAGCAATTAGAAGGGGTTATTAGTAAATGAATGTGCATAGAATTTTAAAAACAAAAATAGGAGAGTTATTAATTGAGCGCGAATTAATCACCAAAGAGCAGTTAGAGCAAGCCCTTAAGGCGCAGAAGGAAAATGGGGGTTATATCAGCCAGCATCTTATTTCTCTGGGTTTTGTAAGGGAAGAAAATATAGCCGAATGCCTTTCGAATCAGTACAGTTTTGCCTATTTACCATTGGCGAGCTACGAAATACAACCAAAAATTATGGAGATTATACCCTTTAAATTCCTGAACATCTATTCGCTTCTACCGGTAGAGAAAAGAGGCAATACCTTAAGCGTAGTTATGGCGGATCCTTTAAACGAGGGAGTAATCGATATGCTTAGGCAGATTACCGGTTGCGAAATCCAGGTATTTATCAGCACCTATACCGAAATAAGGCAGGCGATTGAAAGCTATTTTCATATAGAGATACAGAACGCCAATAAAAGCCCGGTTGATGAAGGCAGAATGTTTAAAGGAGAGATGCTGAAGTCTTTTATCCAGGTTAAAAATTTTAACAATGGCAAAGAAATGAGAAAGTATAAAAGAAAAGAATGCAAGCTGGACATGGTTTATTTTTTTCAAGACAAGTGTTATAAGGGGACAACAAAAAATATCAGCTATGGTGGTTTGTTATTTACGACGGAGGTATTTATACCGATTGAAAAAAATATCTATACAAATATTGTCTGTAATATTCTTCAAGGCAACCTGACGATTAATTCTGTAGTCCAGGTGGTCAGGGTGCAAAAAATTGAAACGCCGCATTCTACGGATTCTCAAGAGGCAATTTCTCAAAAATACGATATTGCGGGTTTTTTTGATTTTATTACCGATGATGACCGTAGAAACCTAGCGATACTGCTAGAGTAGAATTGCGCATTTTTAAATAGCACAGCTTAAAAGAGAGATTCTTAAAAAGTAAAACAATTATATAATAAAGGGGCTGTAGCTCAGCTGGGAGAGCGCTTCGTTCGCATCGAAGAGGTCAGGAGTTCGATCCTCCTCAGCTCCATTTTAATTTTCCGATCCGATAAGGAAATAATGTTTTATAAAATAATCCTCCTAATTACATCTTTTGTTTTTTCATTTTATCTGAATTGTTTTGCTTCTGAAAAACAGCCTGAATTTGCCGGGCAGTTTTATCCCCCTTCAAAAGTAGAATTGTCAGAGATGATTGATAATTTTTTAGCAAAGGCGGCTTCTTATCCTGCGCTGGGTGAAGTTTTTATGCTGGTTAGCCCGCACGCCGGTTACGGCTATTCAGGCTTAACCGCTGCATATGGTTATAAACTGATTAAAGGCAAGCCCTATAAGACCGTAATTATTCTTGGCACAAGCCATCATAAATCATTTAATGGGGCGGCGGTCTACGCCCAAGGGTCTTTTAAAACCAGCCTTGGGATATTAAAAATCGATGATAAATTCAGCAGGATTTTAATTGGGAAAGATTCTGATATTTTCGCTGATGAAACCGCTTTTGACAAAGAACATTCAATTGAGGTGCAGCTTCCATTTTTACAAAGCGTGCTTGATAATTTTAAAATTGTCCCGGTAGTTATTGGTGATTGTTCGTTGTCCAGTTGTAAAAAGATTGTCGCTTTGTTTAAGGAAGCAATTGGTACCCGAAAGGATGTTTTATTAGTAGTCTCTACAGATTTATATCATGGTTACAATCTTAATGAGGCTGGCCGGATTGATATGTTGACGTTGGATCTGATTAAGAAAATGGATTATGAAGGATTGTATTATTCTTTGCGCGATTCAAAGGCACAAGCCTGCGGTGGGTATGCTTTGGTGATTGGGCTCGATATTGCCAAAGAAATGGGGTTTAATAAAGTTAAGATATTAAATCAGGCTAATTCTGCGGCAGTATCCGGACAAAGCACTAATGGAGAATGGGCGGTGGGTTATGCGAGTATTGCCGTTTATAATTCGAAAGGGGAGAATATGTTGAATAATCAGCAAAGAAATAAGCTCCTTGATATTGCGCGTACGTCAATTGATACATATCTGCAAACCGGTAAAAAAATAGAATTAAGTGAAACGGACCCGGCGTTAAAACAAACAATGGGCGCGTTTGTCACGCTCAATAAACTTGGTGAGCTAAGGGGTTGTATCGGTAATCTTTCTGCCAGACAGCCATTTTATCTGACTGTGAGGGATATGGCGGTTGAAGCGGCGGTTGGTGATCCGCGGTTTCCCGCGCTTACTTTGTCAGAACTTAAGGATGTAGAAATAGAAATTTCTGCGTTATCGCCTTTGAAGAGAGTGGATTCAGCGGACAAGATTGAACTGGGTAAGCACGGAGTGCTTGTACGTAAAGGCCGTCAAAGCGGAGTTTTCCTGCCGCAGGTAGCTACGGAGACCGGCTGGAATAAAGAAGAGTTCTTAAATAATCTTTGTGCCCACAAAGCTGGACTAGCCGCTAATGCCTGGAAAGATAAGGATACCGAGCTTTATATTTTTACGGCTGATGTTTTTTCCGAAAAGGGAGCAAATAAACAGTGAACCGTT
>Ga0247841_10008346_pt1 | contig 14964 bp, 23 predicted proteins | sample LaCruzMarch2015__2_FD_192410 | JGI IMG/M metagenome (GOLD analysis project Ga0247841, IMG submission 192410) | Freshwater microbial communities from meromictic Lake La Cruz, Castile-La Mancha, Spain - LaCruzMarch2015_18m | ecosystem: Environmental > Aquatic > Freshwater > Lake | place: Spain...
CGTAGTGTGGGGCGGATGGATATTCTGACAGCAAGTTCCATCCTAATAAATCGGGGCTTTCGAGCCGTTGACCGGTTGAGAATTCATCACACAACCGAGCGACCTGGTCTTCTCCATCATGCGGGGCTAGCCTAATGATAAGGCATCTATCTGCCAGGTAGAAGATTGTGGGTTTGAGCCCCACGCTCCGCTCCAATAAACATAAATAAGGTATATGGGACGCTGATGAAATGGGATCATGACAGACACATGGGGAATTGATGAAATGGGATCATGGAAGCCCTGCAAGCTTTTCTTACCAGTTCGACCCTGGTATTCTCCACTTAAAAAAGAATAAAATAAAGTTCAATATTTTTACCTCCACCAACATAAATAGGTTGGGAGGATAAAATGATGGAGTATGAACATTTAGATGAATCGTGGAAAATAGGTGATAATCTCTACCAGTGCCCACTATGTGAGAAAACGTATCCCAAAAAGGGAATAATGTCACATATCCGAAGGACACACCAAGGAGTAAAGTTTGGGGATGGTTATAATGGTTGTTATGGTGATCCAGGATTCAAAAGAAAAATAAGTGATGCCAGTAAGGAACGATATGATTCCTTACTGGGACCGTATACCACCTATAAGGTAGAGTGTTATAAATGTGGCAAACCATTTAATGTTGTAGAAAGACAATCATATTACCCTTCTAAGGATAGGTACTATTGTAGTAGAAAGTGTGCCAACACCAGGAATCATACTGCGGAAACAAAGGAAAAGATTAAAATGGGTGTTATCAAGCATATGATTGAAAATGGTGTGCCGGAAAGAACATGTTATACATTTGAACCCAAGCATTATTTTTGTCAGGTTTGTGGTGTGGAGGTTACAACCAATAGAAAGTATTGTAATGGATGTTTAAAGAAACATAGGCAACAACACATGTCGGAACTAAAGGTGTATCGGTCCGATTGTTCTTTTCAGTTTCATCTATCAACCTATCCTGAGGAGTTTGATTTTAACCTTATTAAAGAACACGGTTGGTATTCAGCGGCAAATAGAGGTAATAATGTCAATGGTGTAAATAGGGACCACTGTGTTTCTATCAAATATGGTTTTGATAACAACATTGATCCAAAGATTATAAGACATCCCGCCAACTGTCAATTGCTTACACATAGTGATAATGTTACTAAGTATACAAAGTGTTCCATGACTATTGAAGAACTATTAGAAAAAATTGAAAAGTGGAACAATAAATACAAGTGAAAGGATGGTTCATGATTTGGCTCACTAGCGACTGGCATCTCGGCCACCAAACCACAGCAGAACGAGGCATCATACAGTATTGTAACAGACCATTTCCAAATGTAGAGGTGATGAATGAAACCATCATCACAAGGCACAACGAAGTTGTTAAACCCAACGACTTCGTGTTTTTTCTTGGAGACCTCACATTCCAGAGGGACACGGGCGAGTTATTGGCCAGAATGAATGGGAAGTTTACGTTCATCTATGGAAACCACGATAAGAACATCCGTGGGCTTCCGATGCTATTGGACGCCACTATAAAACTCAAGGGTGGCAAGATTGTTCATATGACACACCGGCCGGATAACACGGACCCAAAGGCAGATATTTTGTTGTGTGGCCATGTGCATAACGCCTGGAAGATAAGGCATTTGAAAGATAAGTCCGGACGATCTAAAATGCTCATCAATGTTGGTGTAGATGTGTGGAACTTCTATCCGGTTAGCATTGACAGACTTGTTTCCATGAGCAATGGAAACGGTCATTACCATGAAGAAGAGGTGTGTTACGGTGCATGAAAAAGCTAACGTTATCCGAGGATGATTGGTTGGTATTTAAGGATTTCGATAGAATCAAACGGTTTGTCTATGAAATGTAGGTAGGTGTCCGGATAGACGAGGGGCTTGTCTCGAAAACAAGTAACACAGTTATTGTGTCGTGGGATCGTGACCCACATCTACCGCCAATAATAAGGTAGGTTGCCTAGTATGGAGAGGGAAGCGGCCTTGAAAGTCGTCGGGTCTAAACAGCCTTGTGGGATCGTAACCCACACCTACCGCCAAAATACCATATAAACAAAGGAGAAACTGTTAAATGTCGAAGCACAACAAAACGTGTAGAGTGTGTATGAATAGGGTTGCTGGTGTGAATGGCCGTCCGAGCCAGTGTTCGGAGTTTAACCGGGATGTCAAGAGAGACAGACCCCGTTGTTCCACACGGTTCCTGGAGCGCAAACCCAGAGCGGACGAAAAAGTTCTTGACATAACCGAGTAAATGTGTTAAGATGTTCCATAAACAATGAAAACGGTGAGGTCCCATAAAGGTATTGGAGCTGATTGCTAATCAGTCGGGGCTAAACACCCTTCGGAGTTCAACTCTCCGTCTCGCCGCCATGAACATTTCCGGATGTAGCTCAGGCTGGTATGAGCACTCGGCTTGGGACCGAGGGGTCGCAGGTTCAAATCCTGCTATCCGGACCAATACACATGGAAGCGTCGCCTAACAGTATGGCACCACGTTGGAAACGTGACGGGTTAATAGCCTGTGAGGGTGCAACTCTCCTCCGCTTCCGCCAATCTCTACAGCCCAGTAGGTTCCATCGGGTCTACTCCCAGCCTTATGGCTTCGGACATGGCTTCATTTACTGTGAGCCATATCAATCACGGTATATTCACGCCGGAGTAGCTTAGTGGCAAAGCGTATCCTTGGTAAGGATAAGATCGTGGGATCGTTCCCCACCTCTGGCTCCATTAGAAAGGTATAATATGTCAAAGGAAATCTATTATAAACAGTGTATGTTGGTAAAAGGACAGACTGTTCAATTTCTGTGGATACCTGAGAAGTTCGCCAATAAGGGCAAATGTTTACGACTCAAAGAGGATGATGGTTGGATCGTGAGATCGGTAGGCATAGACCGCCGGAAAGAACAATACGTCATCGAACGGGAAGTAGACTATAGGCATCAAAGAAAGACATCAGATATATAGCCTGTAAGCTTCGGTAAGCGGACATGCCCCATAAGCATGTATTAGATGGATCGTCACCATCTACAGGCACCAAAATAAATTTACATTTCAATCCATTTTATGTTATAATGGGTCATTACAGTGAAGAAAGGAAGATAAAATGTTTGTATATATTGTTATGGTAGAAGATAAGCATTGTGAACCCGATATTTCAGTGTTCTCGGACAGAGCCAAGGCGGTTGAGTATTTCCAGAAAGAATATAATTTCTATGGTAATGAAGAACCCTTGGATATTGATAAATTGGAAAAACAACTGGATGAAGGCCGGGATTTTCATACATATGTTTATGGTGATGAAAACGGTATACCCTTGAAAGGAAGACGGTGAAGTAATGCTAACTGAAACAGTATGTAAGAAGGTTTTGGATTCAGAAGTTTGGAAATTATGGCCGTCTGATACTATTGTGAAGATGCAGGTAGAGAACGGATTCAAAGTTGTTCCAGATGATTTGTTACTTGCCGCACTTAGGCAGACGTTGAAACTCAAAGACACGGTAACAGAGGACGACATCAAAAAGTTTGTGATAGACGGTACTATTGGAACCCTGTATATGCAGAGGTTCTCAAAAGAAAGACCGACATTGAAGTGGATGGTTGCACAAATCCCAAAAAATTGTGCATATTCCATCGTAAAGTGATATAAATAGATATAAGGAAGACATAACAATGATACTCTTACAAAAACGCATAGATACGAGACATAAGACAGGAGGTCTACTCTAACAAGACACCGTAAACGGATACTATTATGGAAAATACAACCCATCATCCTTAAACGGTGATGGGTTTTTTATTTTAGGGGCTGTATCGGAACGGTTTTCGACGCCGTAGAACTGTAACGGAACAATGGGAGTTCAAATCTCCTCAGACCCTCCAGAACACAAGAGGCGGTATCAGACGTCCCTACGAAGGACGAGAACTGTAATGGAACAATGAGGGTTCAAGTCCCTTTCGCCTCTCCAAGACATATGCCCTTATAGTTTAATCGGCAAAATATATCTCTCGTAAGGATAGGTTCCCGGATCGTAGCCGGGTAAGGGCTCCAAAATAAAACTTCACCGGTCTTGGTTTTCTTAAAAAGATTTACATAAGAAAACCAGTATGTAATATATTAACATATAAAACGAGAGGTGAAGATATGTCAAGACAGAAAGAAGATGAAATATGCATACCTGCAACATCCGAGAAAAGAAGCAGGGATCTAGCTATTGTAGTGATTGTGATTCATTAACGACCCACTTCAGCAACTATTACAAGGTTGGGGTTGATAAAATGAGAATTTTTCTAAAAGACCATTTGGGTTCCTTCCAACTGGTGGACTATGAGATGCTAAAAAATATTAGAAAAAAGGAGAAGATTACATCCTTTAAACAGTTATGTGGTCGTTTTCCCAAACGGAAAAAAGAAGAAATAAATGAAGAAACGAAGGTTTTAGATATTGACACAGAGTGTCTCGTAGAACTCGTAAGAAGGTTGACGAGGGAACAACCAAATACAGGCATCGTTATAAACATCAACGGCAACCTACGGACTGTATCTAGTCTACAAACAGAGAAGGTTTGATTAAAATAAATCTTGACTTTCAACCCATTTTATGTTACAATGGGTCTATAAAATGATGAAAGGGTTTTTATGGACAGATTCAGATTAGAAGGTTCAAGACTTGAAGGATACATGATTGTAGACACTAGATCAGGTAGACGCATAGGTAAAAAAAGTGGATACGGTCAACCATATAAAGTTTTGGGTGCTGCTCGGAAAAGAATGTGGGCATTAGAAGATCGTTACAGGGAAGCTACACCGGCACCACCAAGACAACCATATGGTCAACCCTTAGGAACGGCAGGATTTAGACATACCCCGGTTGTACCTAAACCAGCAACTGTAGTGTTACCAGATGAATTGTTTCAATTTGAATAAGGAGAGTGTTATGACTAGAGGTGAATTGGTGAACATGTTGGAACGTATTGCTCGGGAAACCCATCTTACCATGATGGACTCAGTAAAACGTAACCGTCATATGAATCTTGTAGACGAAAACTGTCCTGATGTTCCCCAGTATATTGTAGACGCTATTTTGGTATCGTTTATCAATGAAGTGGGGACGCAGCAGGGACTAGACTACGGACTCTATACTCACTACCTGTATGATGAAAAATAACGAACATGGCGCTTTAGCATAGTCTGTTTTAATGCACCTGACTGTCGATCAGGATATCACGGGTTAAAATCCCGTAAGCGTCGCCAAAACATACGCCCCGGTCGCCAAACTGGTATGGCAGCGGATTTGTAATCCGCCGTGGAAACACATTGGAGGTTCAATCCCTCTTCGGGGCTCTTTTATTCAAAACACAAGGGTGTGTAACTCAAGCGGAAGAGCCCTGTCTCTTAAACAGGTTCATGGGATTTCGATTATCCCCGCACCCACCAATAAACACAAGGAGAATGTTATGATAGAAGAATTGTTGATGAAAGTGTTGGAATCAGTGAAAAAGGTTGATAATAATGAACTTATCTTCACTTGTGATACTGGAGAAGTATATAGAATGTATCACGAACAGGATTGTTGTGAAGGTGTTTACATTGAGGACATCGTTGGAGACATGTATGACATCGTTGGTTCTGTAATTGTTGAGGCTGAATGTGTTACCAACAGTGATGATGTTAAGAGATATGAAGATGATTGGAAGGATGATAGCTTCACTTGGACGTTCTATAAGATCGGAACGGCTAAGGGATTCGTTACCATCCGTTGGTATGGAAGCTCTAATGGATACTATTCAGAAGATGTTACGTTTGAAAAGGTGTCCGGATGAAGATAATCAGTGGTGCTCAAACAGGGGCAGATCAAGCAGGTCTTGATTATGCCTCTGATCTTGGAATGGAGACCGGTGGTTACGTCACCAAAGGCAGACGGACTATGACAGGACCGCTCACTGATGAATATATGAAGGAGATGTCTTTGGTTGAACTATCTTCGGCGAGTTATCAGGTCAGGACGTGGAAGAATGTTGAATGTCTGATGGAACGATACGTCTGGCAGTAGACTTCACCAGTCCCGGTGAGAAGTGTACCATGGCTGCTATAAGGGAATACAACAAACCACATATTGATGTAGACTTACTTGAACCACTTGATCCTTCTGTTGTTCGTAAGTGGTTGGTAGATAACGATATAAAAATTTTGAATGTCGCTGGTAACTGTCAGTGGAAAGAGAAGATGGACATATACCATATGGTATATCAATACCTGATTGATGTTTTTGAAGCTTGACAAATTTCTGGTTTTGTGTTACAATAAGAGAAAAACGGTGAGAAATAATGATTGCATCTATACAGAAAATAATTGATGTTCGGAAAGCTGACAATGCCGACAGTCTTGATGTCGTGAAAGTTCTTGGTTGGCAAGTGGTCACACGGATGGGCGAGTTCAAACCCGGAGATACTGTAGTTTATGTTGAGATAGATAGTGTTCTACCCGAGCTTGAAGTGTTTGAATTTATGAGGAACAAAGACTTCCGGGTCAAAACGGCAAAGTTTCGTGGAAATCTTAGTCAGGGTATAGTCTTTCCAATGAATATCCTTCCGCCTGGGCAGTATGATATTGGTGTTGAAGTGGACACTCTATTGGGTATCACTCATTACGAAAAACCAATTCCTGTCAGTATGCAGGGAATGATGAGGGGAAATCTACCTTTCGGACTATCAAAGACGGACGAGGAACGGTATCAGAACGTGCCTGGTGTCATTGAGGAGTTCCAGGGTAAGGAAGTTTACATCACCACGAAGATCGACGGATGTTTGGACGAAAACACTATTATTGATACAATAGACGGACCTAAGACAATAAAACATCTATGTGAAATGGAGTATCGGGGGCAAGTAAAAACGTATGATTTGATTCACATGAAAGAGAAATATGTTGATGTGTCGAACACGTTTATTCGAGACCATGTTGATGATTGGTATGCGGTTGAACTTGAAAACGGAACGACACTTAATTTGACTGGCAACCACATGATATGGATTGACAATTTGAAATGTTGGCGTCGGGTTGATGAACTTGATGGCACCGAAGAAGTGCTGGTAGCATGAAAATAGTTCCAACAAACTTTGTGCTTTTATCATAAATAGAATAAAGCATGGAGGAATTATTATGAAATGTTTGTGCGGTAAGGAATTTGAAGCAAAGAAACAATGTGATGGGCACAAGTCCTATTGTAAGGAATATAAACAATATATCGACACAACGTTACCATATGATTTTCTATATGGATTGATTGTTGTTGATGGTAGAACATCAAATGATGTTGTCAATTCTTTCTTTATAGAGAACCCATATATAAACAACGCAAGTATTATTATAAAACAATGTAAAAAATATGGTATAAGGACACCCACTGTAAAAGAATCGTGTAATAATGAAAATACTCTTGAAAAGAGGACAAAGACATGTCTTTCTATTTACGGAACACCTAACGTCTTATCAAAAGGCTCACCAATATATCATAAAAGGAACCAAATTGTTCGTAGTAGATATGGTGTTGATAACGTATTCCAACTAGATGTCGTAAAAGACCTGATGGAACTGACATATCAACAAAAATATAACATGTCACGAACCGAACATAAGAGAACAACCACAACAGAGGCTTGGCATCGGTTGACAGACGATCAGAAAAATATATGGTTAGATAAATCTATACATTCCGATGTTGCTCGTTCTAACTGGATAACTACGGGTTGTAGGGTTTCTACTATAGAACAGCGAGTAAAAAACATACTTGATAGTAACTTGATAAGTTACCAACATAACTTCTGCATAAAAATATCCAATAAGAGCAGACGATATTATGATTTTTGGTTGTTGGACTCCAACATACTCATCGAGGTAAACGGTGATTATTGGCACGCCAACCCCTCTTTTTATAAAGAGAATGACCTGATACATTATATGTATGAATCGAAGACTGCTGGTTACATTTGGGAAAAAGATAGATTCAAAAGGAACACGGCTGAACAAAAGGGATTCACTGTTATCTATATTTGGGAATCGGAAATGAAGAGACAAACAGATGATGTTGTGTTACAAATAATAAAGGATCGAATATATGAAAATCAAATCAATAAAGAAGATAACGTCAAAATCTAACCGGTATGACCTTGAGGTAGATAAATTTCACTGTTTCTTCGCCAATGGTGTTTTGGTTCATAACTCTAGTTCCACCTTCGCTATGAAGGACGGCGATTTCCATGTGTGTGGACGGAAGATCGACTACAAACCCGATGTGGAGAACGTATACTGGAAGATCGCTAACAAATATAATCTTGGAGAGAAGTTACAGGGTTACAATTTTTCAATCAGAGGGGAAATATACGGTGAGGGATTGCAGAAAAATAGACTTGGTATAAAGGGACAAGATTTTTTTGTTTATGATGTTGTAGATTTAGACACTATGAGATATTTTGACTATGCCGAGTTGTTGGGTATCTGTGGTCGGTTAGGATTGAAGATGGTGCCTGTGGAATATGTGGGTCCGTTCACATTTACTTTAGAACAACTGATTTCATTAGCACACGGCAAGTATGACAATACGAAGAACCTAAAGGAAGGCATCGTTGTCCGAACATCTACCGAACAATACTCACAAACATTGAGAGGAAGGTCTTCCTTTAAAGTTGTTGACACGGAATATCTATTAAAAAACAATGAATAACTTACTGGGGTCGCCATCTAAAAGATATAGGTAGATGTAGAGGTGACCATATGAATGAACGATATGTGTATATTTACTTAGACCCGATGAAACCAGGAAGTTTTATCTATGGAGAGTATTCTTATGAGTATGAGCCATTTTATGTTGGCTTGGGTAAGGGAGATCGTAAGAATGACCATATACGGGAAACAAAGTGGGTGTACGGCCCGGATAAACGATATAACAAACACAAATATAATCGAATAAGAAAAATAATAAAGAACGGGTTTCTACCCACCATACAGACACCATATGACAACCTAGCACTTGATGAAGCCAGAAGACTTGAGCGGTTGTTGATACAAACTATAGGTAGGCGCAATTTGGACACGGGCCCATTATGTAACCTTACTGATGGTGGAGAAGGCAGTCTAAACTATATTGTTACTGATGCCACGAGAAAGAGATTATCTGAAACATGTTCAGGAGAACTAAATGGTATGTATGGTAAGATACCCACTCCTGAGACAAGGAAAAAGATTGGGGATTCTAACCGGGGAAAGAAAAGAACCGATGAATATAAAGCATATGTATCTATGATAAACATGGGAGAGGGGAATCCTTTCTATGGTAAAAAGCACACTGAGGAGACACGGCAAAAAATACGGGAAAACAGTCCTGTAACAAGAGGTAAAGATAATCCAGAATCAAAGAAATGGATATTCATAGACCCACAAGGTATCAAATATAAAATAGTAGGAGGATTTGACAACTTCTGTAGGGAACACAACCTGTCAAGGTCTTTGTGTCATAGAATGATAAACAAAGGAGTTATTATACCCAAAGAAGATAAAAAATCAACTCCACAAACACGGAACTGTAAGGGGTGGAAAGTAGTGAATAAACATGGCCCTATAGCCTAACTGGACAGGTGCCTGTCTTCTAAACAGATATTATCCGGGTTCGAGTCCTGTCAGCGGTACCACTGCATAACCCGTAACTGGAAGCATGGGCGTTCGACTCGCCTTGCCCCCACCAAAAGAAAGGAGTTCATTATGTATGAGTTTGAAGTAAGGGGATATAATGATGGTGTTGCTTATGGAAAGGTTGAGTTTGCAGCTCTTTTAGAGATTGAGCTTTGGTTGGCAAAACATAAACAATCTTCTGTTGTGTGGTTGGATTTCAAAAATAAAGTCATGTGGGTAACCACCTATGGAGGATTCCACCAGAGATAGAAAGAAAGGAAGGTGTCCCGTGTATAAAGCAATCTACATGGAAGAGATAGAGAAACTTATAGACAGAGAAATGGAGGACTATGAACAATACAAGCTTGATGATGTGGTTGAAAGACTACGTTCAGAAGTTTTGGAACTGGTTAGGAACCAAGCTCAGGAATTTGTTCTACACAATCATCTGAAATAAGCCTTGACATTTCAGCCGTTATGTGTTACAATGGACCTATAAATAAGAAGAAAGAGAGTTGGTTAATATGTTGACGAAGTTGTTTTTGTTGTTCCTTGCTGGACTTATCCTAGATTTACTGGGAACGGTTCACACCAAGGCGGTTGTAAGTAAAAAGATTTGGTGGGCCACAACCCTTAGTGGAGTGATCACGGTTGCAAACTATGGTCTGCTCACGGTGTTGCTCACAGAAGGTTCGCTTTAATGTAGTTCAGAACATTGCGGCCTACGGTTTTGGAAACACTGTTGGAACTTACATTGGAATGTGGAAGAAATCATGAAATTAACTGATATAATCAAATGGGACAACAACAGCCGAGTCTGGAAACGGGCTTATAAGAAGGTTGTGTGTCTTGAGACCGGTAAATGTGCACGATGTCCTTGGCATGGTGGAGAGAACGCATATACCCGAAAGCCTCGGACGGATAAGTATAAGAACAAAAGATAAGATGGTTATGGGGCCTGGGGATAGTAGATACCGAGATGCGAACAGTAGGTTATTCAATAGACAACCCCGCCATCAATAAAAGATAATGGCTCTGTGGTGAAATAGTATCACGCTTCCCTTTGAAGGAAGAGTCCTTCGGGCGGTACGAGGCAGGGCTGCCATAAAGCATTGTTAGTGTGGCGTAACTGATAACCGTCTCTGGCCTAAAAGACTGGAGTGTTGTGGGTTTGATTCCCACCACTAACAACAAATATATTGGCGTGTGGTGAAATGGGGTATCACGGTAGTCTCTGAAACTACAGTATTGGGATCGTAACCCGACATGCCAGCCAGACAATGATATTCAATTTTTCTCAATGTTCAGGAAAAATGAACAAGGCAAAAAACTGAACATAAAGGAAGATGTTATATGAGCACAAATTGTATTACCAAGGTTTACGATAAAAATGATTGCATACTCTGTCTCTATAGACATTGGGATGGTGATAGTCACGGACAGGAATTGGTGGACTTCTTGAAGGGTAAGAAGGTTATACAGGGTATACAGCATGAAACTCTTGAAACTACCTTCAATGGTATGGGTTGTCTAGCGGCTGCCCTTGTTGCACACTTCAAGGTGGAGATAGGCAATTTCTATCTATTGCCTACGGACACTGAACCAGTATATGAATATAACTACAGTATTCGTGAAATCAACGGTGATATAGATGTGAAAATGTTGCATGTTGCTTGAGTGTGATATTGGGTGTGTAGGCCAACCTGGTAGAGTCGGCATCCTCAAAAGGTGCATAGTGCTGGTTCAAATCCAGCCACACCCACCAAATATTTGCCACCATAGGGGAACTAGTCTACCCATGAGGCTTAAACCCTCAGAGCTTCGGCTTGTCTCGGTGCAAATCCGAGTGGTGGTACCAAAAGGAGAATATTATGTGCTTAATTTGTGGAGAGAATGACGGATATGATGATTATGGTAAAACACCCTGTTGGGGCTGTAATTTTACTACTTGTGAATGTGGACAACCTATTCCCTATGATTGCAAGTGTGTCAAGTGTGGTAAAGTAACACCATGGACAAAAGGAATATGGGGTGCAGATAAATAATATTTGCCGATGTGGCGCAACGCAGACGCTCTGGTCTTAGAAACCAGCGCCGGGAAACCGGTATGTAGGTGCGAATCCTACCATCGGCACCAAAATAAATTGCTTGACAAACAAGCAAAATTGTGATACTATATCTTTATGAAAAACAAGAAAATCATAGTGGTTGGTGACATCCACGGAAACTTCGGACTACTGAACAGACTGATTTCGGAGTTGCGTCCAGAAATCGTTCTCCAGTGTGGTGATTGGGGTTGGTTTCCCAAAGAGTTTAATAAGACTTATATTGATGAATTTGGAAGACGTAAGACCTGGAAGGCTGAAATCAAGAACAAAGATACCCAAGTATATTGGGTAGACGGTAACCACGAAGATCACTGGGACCTTAGAGACCTAAAGTCTAATGAAGTGTTTCCTAACGTGTTCTATATGAAACGTGGTAGTGTAATGATGCTACCCGATGGTCGGAACGTCTTATTCATGGGTGGAGCCTATTCCATAGACAAGAAATACCGAACACTGGGAAGGGACTGGTTTCCAGAGGAAACCATTTCTCAAAGAGACATTGATAACCTTCCAGATGTTCATGTGGACATGGTTATTAGTCATACGGCTCCTTATGAGTTCAATATTGTTGATTACCATGAAGCGTATGGTCACGACCCTTCCCGAGACGCTCTAACCTATATACTGGAAAAGTATAAACCGAAACGATGGTTGTGTGGACATATGCACAAGTATCAACACGGTTTTTACGAAGGTTGTATCTGGACTTGCCTTAGTTACGCAGGTCATAGTGATCGTTGGTGGGTAGAGATATGAACGAATTGATGTTCGTTGTAGTGTGTATAATAGTAATGGTGGGCTTCGCATATATACTGGGAGTCTTTGACAAGAAGAAATAGCCCTTTAGTTCAATGGAAGAACATCGTCCCTACAAGGCGACTACAGTGGTTCGATTCCACTAAGGGCTACCAATAAGGCATAATATGAAGCTAAGAATTGTTGATACCTACGATGATGGACAATGGTTTGAAACCAGAGGATACAAGGTAGGAGACATTGTATCTCCTATTGTGGAGACATCAGCCTACTATCATCTAAAAGACCCCATTAATGGTTACACCCCAGGCTTTCACAAAAGACGGTTTGAAGTAGTTCCAGAATTTGAGTTACCTAAAGAATTGTTTGAAATATAAAGGAGGAGTGTTATGAAAAGTTTTAATGTTGTTGGTACCTTTGAGCTTGCGTTATCGTATGATATGGAGACAGATTTGGAGATTGACTTGAAGAATGAATGTCTAGGTATTGATGAATGGGCGGAAGACACGGGTAAACTTACTGGTTCAGTGGTTATCCGAGACCTGAGTTTTGATCTTGAATTGGAAGCCGAGACCGAAGAAGAAGTCAGGGAACTAGTTCTGGCCGATCTGGAAGACGGTTGGGACCTTGAAGATGGTATCAACTTGGTGGAAGTGAACCTTCTAACCATCGAGATTACCGAAGAAGAGGACTGGGACGAACCGGACGTTGAATAATCCCGTTCACTCGGTCAAGATGGTTGTGGTTATTGACTAAAATAGTTCTTGACAAAAGTTCAAACTTGTGTTAGAATGTTTTCATTGAGTTTGAGACATCACGACCATTTGAGGTCACGGGCAATAAGACTGGAAAAACATCTTCAGCAATAAGTCCTTCTCATAGCACCGGCAGTAAGTCCCATTTCAGTATGTTGGGCAGCAAGTCCCGAGGCTATAATTCCTTCTCGTCCTCTTCCAGAGGGTGGAGGGCAATGAGCCCTACTTAACTGGCAATAAAAAGGTCCATGGCAGTAAAAGTTATTTACTTACCACGCGAGGTTGTAAGCCCATGGTTATAAGTCCGAGGTTATAAGTCCTCTCTGAGTCGTGAGAGGCCGTGATTCCTACAATTTGTGATGTGTAAGTTCCCTATAAACTGGGCAGTCAAATCATCACTTTCAGTAGGGCGGAACCGTCATACGTTGTTGTCACCAAGATGCATCAACATCCGTCACAACACTATCGACCCTTCCCAAGTTTGTCAGATTCATTGAGCATTCAGGAGTAATGGGAACCCTGTTTTGAAAAGTCTGTATAGTCTTACCACTTATAAGGCATACCGATAGACGCTACAATGATCGGTGATAACGAGCGTGAAGGAGAAGTTCCACCACTTTGGTTCTGTGTTCTTGCCTAAAACACTGGGGTTCGGTGTTATCTCTAAAACACCACTGAACATAAGTATTCAAGCCACATACACACCCTGGCACGGTGCTAAGAGCCCTTAGCATCAAGGTTCGCAACCTTGGGACTCTTTGAGTTTTCTGTAGTCGTGTGGTGGTGGGAGAGTCGTGGAGAGGTGAGGTCCAAACCGGCCGTACTTCTATGAAGCGGCCTCGTTGGTGAGATACCAACCATTTGTATTCGCGGGAATCATCTAACACTTAGGAACCGAACCCCTTCGGTAGTGTAGGTGTAAATCCTACTCCCCGCTCCAGAATGAGTAGCTGGCATGTAAGCCACGTAAGTCCGTTTCGGCAGTGAAGCTAGGACATCCACCACATATAAAAGAATGTGGGCGCTCAATGATTTTTGTTTGACTTTTCAAGCACCTATGTTTAGACCGCGTGTATTCATCAACACAAGGTAACCGCTGGGTCCGAGAGAAACGAGCCAAGTCTAATGATGATTGAGACTAACTCGGCGTCAAACACTTTTAGAGGGCTTCTACCAAGTGTAAGTCCCTCGCTACCTCGGAACTCTATGTTCCGTCATAGTTTGCTTATATCGTAAGTCCACTTAGGTGTGGCATTTAGACGCTGACTTGGAACCGTAGCCCATCAAGCACGGTTCGGTACAATCGTTGAAGGCAGTAAGTCGTTGGTATTGATATTGGGAACATATCATATAACTCCAACGGAGTAAGTCCTTCCGTTCCCAAAGTAGACAACCTGTTCTTGTGATAGGTTGTCTTTTTTTTGTGCAATTTTTCATAAATAGACATGAACGAATTGAACAAACACCACTCACTCGCCCTAGACACAACAACCACAAGGCTTTGTGAGACAAAAGGAGGCAAATATGCCAGTAGTAGCGAGTAACGGAACAGTCATTTCAGCAACAGAAATACAGTGGCCTTGTAGAATGTATAGTGGTATGTATCTTTATTGTACATACGTCAAAGGCACAGAAGCAAGTGTA
>Ga0247841_10008348_pt1 | contig 14956 bp, 17 predicted proteins | sample LaCruzMarch2015__2_FD_192410 | JGI IMG/M metagenome (GOLD analysis project Ga0247841, IMG submission 192410) | Freshwater microbial communities from meromictic Lake La Cruz, Castile-La Mancha, Spain - LaCruzMarch2015_18m | ecosystem: Environmental > Aquatic > Freshwater > Lake | place: Spain...
AATAAAGCTATCGTCACATTGGGTTACCTCATAATGGCATTTGGTTATTTTATGTATATCTTTGTCAATACGATTGCCTTTCTATTTGTAGTTCAAGTAATCATCGGATTAGCCAGCGCTTTTTATACTCCAGCCTATGATCTTCTGTACACTAAACATATGCCAGAATCAAAAGTTGGCAGAATTTGGGGAACTTGGGACGCGATGGATAAATTTACAGTCGCTTTCGGCGCTTTTTTCGGGGGCATTGTAATAACTTTTTTCGGTTTTAACACTATGTTTATTTTAATGAGTCTTTTATGTTTAGCAGGCGGGCTCTACATTCACTTCGGTTTAGAAAAAGAATAATTCCCAGTTAATATTCAATGAATAAAGTTCTAATAGAAAATTGTCTGGCTTTGATAAAGGCTTATAAAACAGGCAAGCTCGGCCAGACAAATATGCCAGAGGATAGTCATCCAAAACAATTCAGGAGTACTGAATTGCAACTGGCGTATTTTACTTTACCCATGTCCCTGAATTATCAGCGTGATAGTTACAAGCTTTGGGAGGCGGCACTAAAAACATACAATGATGTTGATACCAAAGATATTTTTGATGTTGCGAAAGTGGCAAGAATGCCTACAGATTTATTGAAGATAAAACTTCTTAAATATAAATTGGCGCTTCAACCCAATAAACACATTCATACTTGGCAAACAATTTGTTACACCATTTACAATGAGTGGGGGAGCATAGAGAAATTAATTAAGGAGTCCGGTGATGATTTCCTTAAGCTAAAAAACATCATCCAGCAAGAACACAAAAAGGGATTCCCGTATCTTTCCGGTCCCAAGATATTTAATTATTGGTCGTTTATTATTCAAGAGTATGGCGGAATCAAACTAAACAATTCTGATTTTATTGAAATTGCGCCTGATACGCATATTACAAAATGCTCAGTAAGACTGGGAGTAATCTCAGAAGATGAAGCAAATATTTTATCAAAAGATGAAATATCAACGAGGTGGCGCGAATTACTACACGGATCTGGAATAAATCCTATTGATATGCACCCGCCCTTATGGTTTTGGAGTCGAAACGGATTTATTTATAAATTAGAAAAAGAATAATTCTTGAAAAATTCTAACTCAATTAATCAATTATATTTAGTTCTCGATAATATTCGCTCACTTTTAAATGTGGGGGCAATTTTTCGCACAAGCGAGGCGGTAGGGGTCAAGAAAATCTTTCTTTGCGGCACTACCACTTATCCCACAAACAAATTAATTAAGAAAATTGATGGTGTAGACATCGAACCCATATCTGCGGATAAAAATGGCAACCCGATTATCAAATATAGACCGAGCAAAAAGTGTCTAAAAGAATTTTTGGATAAAGAAATTGCCAAGACGGCTTTAGCCGGACTCAACAATGTTGAATGGGAATATTGTGTTCAAACAAAAGATGCAATAGAATTATTAAAGAAAGATAAAGTAAATATTATTGCTTTAGAACAATCGGAAAATAGTGTTGACTATTGTGATGCCAATTATTCCAGTCCTGTATCTATTATAGTTGGCAATGAAGTACTCGGTATTAGTGAAACAATATTGAGTCTTTGCGATCAAGTAGTCCAAATCCCAATGCACGGCGTAGGAAAATCACTAAATGTAGCAACCGCCACCGGGATTGTTTTATATAAAACGATAGAAAAAAGATAAAGGCTGGGGGCGACCCAGCCTAACGGTTTCTATTCACTTTTTCAGTATTGGAATTTGGCCCTGTTTATAACGAATAAATAGGACAGCTCCATAATAGCACAATTTATTGTGTTTTTTTAGTTGACTATTTTCTCAGGTTGTTCTAAGCTTTCAAGAGTAAAATCAAATCAAAAGGATGAAGATATGAGAATATTAGTAATAGAAGATGATCACCCCACATTGCCCTTCGGGCTACGTCGGGGCGAGACGTGGTAAGAAATACATAATTTCAGAAAGTAGATATTACATATGAGAGTGCTTGTCATTGAGGACGATCACCCCACATTGCCCTTCGGGCTACGTCGGGGCGAGACGTGGTAAGAAATACATAATTTCAGAAAGAAGATTTTACATATGAGGATATTGGTCATAGAGGATGATCATAAAATTGCAAACGCTATCAAAAAAGGACTGGAACAAGAGTCTTTTGCGGTAGATGTTTCATATGAAGGCAAAGATGGACTTGGCTCTGCCCAGACTTTTGCATACGATTTAATTATTCTTGACCGGATGTTACCCGAAGTCGATGGCATTGAAATATGCAAAATATTGCGCAAGAAAAACAATCATATTCCTATTATCTTTTTAACCGCCAAGGATAAGATAAATGATAGAGTAGAAGGTCTAAATGCCGGTGCAGATGATTACTTGGTCAAACCCTTCGCCTTTGAAGAACTTTTGGCTCGAGTCCGGGCACTGCTTCGCAGACCAACAAAAGCGGTTGATAATGTTTTGACCTTGGATGATTTGTCACTTAACACTGTTTCGTTTGAAGTCAAAAGAGGAACAAAGAGTATCAATCTTTCACAAAAAGAATTTGCGCTTTTGGAATACTTTATGCGAAATCCTGGTAAAATATTGACCAAGGACAACATTATTGCTCATGTTTGGGATTATGACGCCGACATTCTCCTAAATACAGTGGAAGTTTATGTTGGATACCTACGAAACAAAATTGATAAACCGTTCAAAACCAAACCGGAACTAATCAAAACAATCAGAGGATTTGGCTATAAAATTACAAACTCCAAAAATTAACATGACCCTTTTTAAGTCAGCAACTTTTAAATTGACTATTTTTTATGTGCTAATCGCTATGGCGGTCAGTATAGCTTTTTCTATTGCCCTGTATAACATTTCTGCCAAAGAACTAGAAAAGGGGTTCAACAGACAAGCTGGCGCTCTGCGCGATATTCCTATGCGTGAACTTTTTAATACTCCTGCCGACGACTTAAACAATATTCGTCTTCAACAAATTAATGAAAGCAACGACAGATTGAGGGACAACTTGGCCCTTTTTAATCTTCTTGTCTTAGCGCTTTCTTCTAGTGCCGGTTACTTCTTAGCCAGAAAAACACTTGAGCCGATAGAAGAGGCTGTAGAAGCTCAGAGCCGTTTTACAGCAGATGCCTCACATGAATTACGAACTCCTATTACTGCTATGAGAACAGAAATCGAAGTCTCGTTGCGTGATAAAAAGTTAAATCTTGATTCTGCCAAACATTTGCTAGAAAGCAACCTAGAAGAAACTAGCAAACTTGAATCACTTTCAAATGCTTTGCTTAAATTGGCCAGGTACCAAGATGATGTCCAGAAAACTTTTCATAAAGTTAGCTTGTCGGACATTGTCATTGGAGCTTATGAAAAGATTGCTAGCTTGGCTGATAAAAAATCAGTAGAATTTAAAAATGATCTTGAGGATATTTCAATACTCGGCGATAAAGAAAGTTTAACCGAACTATTTGTCATTCTTTTGGATAATGCAATCAAGTATAGTCCAAAAAAATCTAAGATTAATATTTCAATCAGGCAAACCGATTCTCGTTATGTAATAGTTAAAATTAAAGATAGGGGAATTGGCATAAAAGCTTCTGACCTGCCACATATATTCGATCGCTTCTATAGAGCTGACCACTCAAGAAACAAAGAAAAAGTTTCTGGCTATGGCTTGGGACTTTCTATTGCTAAAAATATTGTCGAATTACATGGTGGAACTATTTCCGCCAACTCTAAACCGGGTAAGGGAAGTGAGTTTGTTTTAAAATTTCGAGTTGCACGAGATTTACATTAAATTTTTACTTTGATATACTTGACTAGTTCTAACAAGAGAGGTTGACATGTCACTTACAAAAAAAGATTTAAACGACATACAAGAAGTTGTCAAAGACACCGTTGAATTTTTGATTGAAAAATCAGAACAGAACATAGAAATTAAATTTGATAATAAATTCGAAATATTTGAAGAAAAGTTTGATAAAAAGCTGGAAAAACTTGAAGAAGATTTTGACAAGAAGCTGGACAAGTTTGAAGACCGGATTGTTACTAGAATCAATACTGAAATTTCAGATATTGCCGAAACAACTAGAGAAGTTTTGGCAAAGATTGATAATCATGAGCAAAGAATTGTAAAGCTGGAAACAAAAGCTTCTCATCTTTAGCAAAAATATTAAATGAATTTATTAAAACACTATATCAAGTCCGATATAGTGTTTTTTTGTTAAGCAATTTCTCAGATTAATGATCTAGAATTAAATCAAGGTCGATATCAAGTTCCTGCCGACTACCATATATTACGGCAGGGTCAAAATAATTATTAATCAAAAGGAGAACCTATTGAAAAACGCAAAAATAATTCTGCCTACTTTGGTTCTCGGTTTAATCCTTGGCGGTGCAGCCATCTATAAAACCGGCATTGCTTCAGCCAGATATGGTCAAGGAAATGAAAACATGTCAACCGAACTGGCACAAAAACTAAATGTTTCGGAAGACCAAGTATCTGGAGCAATGGAGCAGATACGAACAGAGAATCAAGCCGAAAGAAAAGCCGAAGTTTCGTCTAATCTGGATAAGGCAGTAACCGATGGCGTGATCACAGCCGAACAAAAACAAAAGATTCTTGACGAAGAAGCCAAAATGGTACAGCAAAGAGCTGATCACGAACAATGGCGAACCGACTCAGGCATCGACTGGACCAAACTCAAATCCTACAATGTGGGAATGGGAATGATGGGCGAAGGCAGAGGCCACATGGGTGGCATGAAAGATTAACAATTAAAGAGACAACAGAATATCAAAAAACAGCCCTTCCTCCGGGGCTGTTTTTTATCAACAAAAAGAGAGAGCCCGTATGCTGCGACTCTCCCGATTAGGTCTATAAAAAGAAATCTGCCCGAAGACTCGTATCCTCTCGTAAACCATAACCTGTACTTTAAGGGTACTCTTATTGAGGCCAATGTCAATGCCACGAGCCTCGTAATGACCATTAAGTAAGGGCCATTGACTTAAATTATTATTTATTGTATACTTAACTAGTTTATTACTCGTCATTTATTTAGAACTCATTTTTTATAAATCGGCTGAGAAAAACTTGGTCGAAATTATTTTTAGTTTACCCCGTTAAATGCGACATCGCAGCAGCCTCCGTAAGAGGTATTTAACCGGGGTAGAAGGAACACATGCAACAAGACAAAAACAAACTTTTTGTAAACAACCTTTCCTACGACATTGATGATGAAGCTCTTGAAAAAATCTTCTCTGAAGTTGAAGGCGTAAAAGTTGTTGAAGCAAAAGTTATCGTTGACAGATACAATGAAGGCCGATCAAAAGGATTCGGTTTCGTTACTCTTGAAAACGAACAAATGGCAGAAGCCTGTATTGCTGAACTAAATGGCAAAGAAACAGCTGGCCGACAGATCTTCGTAAATGTTGCCAAACCACAAGAAAAACGGGACAACAACCGTTCAGGTGGTTTCGGTGGCGGCAATACACGATCTTACAGATAATAAATATTCTGTTCAAAAAAAGTCCCTCGATGAAAATCGGGGGCTTTTTTGTATGTAATATTATCGATTTTTGTGCTATAGTTCCTTAGATGAAACTAAAAATCGAAAAACTTATTTTTGAGGGTTTTGGACTTGGTCACAGCGATGATGGCCGGACTCTTTTCGTACGCAAATCAGTCCCGGGCGACGAACTAGAGGTAAAGATAATAAAAGAAAAGAAATCATTTGCCGAAGCCGAAATTCAAGAACTAATTAAGCCTTCTGATATTCGAATAAAGCCAGAGTGTCCTTATTCTGATAAATGCGGCGGTTGCGAGCATATGAATATTTCATACGAAAATCAACTAAGACTTAAAGGCGAAATTTTCAACGAAACATTATCACGCGCAAAACTCAATATTAAGGCTGAACCAATTATTGCAGGATCAAAAAGTGATCTATACTATCGGAACTCAATCCGTTTCTTTTTTATAGAAAAAGATGGCCAAATAAGTTTTGCTCGTCATAACTATTTATATGAAAACGGTTTTGTAGAAGTTGAAAAGTGTTTTCTTCAATCCGAAACTTGCAACGGAATATTAGAAACGTTAAAAAAATATATTAATGAAAATATTGAGGATAAAAAATCATTCTGGCAATTAAAAATCCGCGAGGGAAAACAGACCGGTCAATTTATGGTTGAGTTAATCACACATTTTGACGACTTGCCTGGAGAAAAGGGGATTGTAGAGTGCTTAAAAAACATTGATGGTATCGAATCTATTTATCATGTAGTTGCTCCAAACAGAAGCTTAAAAAATATGCATAGACGGCTTTTGTTCGGTTCTCCTATTATTTATGAAAAGATAGGCAAATTTAAATTTCAAATATCACCTGAATCATTTTTCCAAACCAACTCCTTAGGTGTGAAAACTTTATACGACACGATCAAAGAGTTTGCCGATGTTAAAATAGGGGACACAGTCTTAGATCTATACTGCGGCACTGGTACTATTGGTATTTATCTATCAACTCTGGCCAAAAAAGTAATTGGTGTTGAATTGGTGCCGGAAGCGATCCGCGATGCAAAAGACAATGCCAAAATAAACCATATCTCAAACTGTGAATTTATTTGCACGGATGTCAGTAAATATTGCGACTCCCTACGCACTACCAACCTGCCTGCCGGCAGGCAGGGCCACCAACCACCAACTATAATATTGGATCCACCACGGGCAGGACTCAGCAAAGAGATTGTTCAAAATATTTCGAAAACCAAGTTCAAACGAATCATTTACACCTCTTGTAACCCGGCAACATTTGCTAGAGATATAAAAGTATTTGAAGAATACGGATTAAATCTAAAAAAAGTACAACCAATCGATATGTTTCCTCAAACACACCATATTGAATGTGTCGGTCTATTAGAGCTTGTCAAATAACTGCATCCGATAGCTGCGAACGGTTCATTTCGGCTACAAAACGAGAACTGATCGTCAAGTTAGTATCGACTAGCTTTCCTCACATTTCTCATTTTTCGCTCGAAACGTCCACGTTCTCGCTTCAGGAGAAGTTATTGGACAGGCTCTTTATTATAAAGAAAAGCGGTCGCACTATATGGCGCGACCGTTGGCAATTTTGCCATGACAGGTTTGAAAGGAGAAAAGAAACGTACGACTTCATTGTCCTCTTATGAAAGCCAATTAGCAATAGTAAGATATTTCAGTCTGAAATGAAAAACGGCTGCGTCATAGAGACGAAGCCGTGTGCGTAAAATCACGCCAGCAGAGGTAGTGAAAGGAGAAAAAGAAACGAACAACTTCATTGTCCTCTCATCATAAACATTTAGCAATAGCTCGAAACAAATGAAAGACGGCCGCTCAATAGTAGGCGGCCGTTTGCGTTATTCACGCCAGCAGAGGTAGTGAAAGGAGAAAAAGATATGAAGAGTATGATACGCCTCCATTTTCTTCCAATTCAACATAAATTACAAGTTCTATAGTGCAAAGTTATCCACATGTACAATGAAAATGGGTCTCGCAAACTATGCGCGACCCTGGGCACAATAGCGTACCACCAGTTAGAAAGGAGAAAAAGAGATAATTTAATTCTCCTGCATTATTATATTTATTACAATAGATCAGTAAATAAGACTTATCCACAAGCATTCTATTGACTATGTTCGCCATTTGTTCGACAATGTTAGTGTACGAACAAAGTTCGAACACTAACAGAATATAGGGGCTAGTATTTAGAATTTAGCCATTAAAGAGGGGTAAGTGGAAACAAGTCCAACTAAAATTACATCATTCACAGACTTAATTGCGTGGAAAGAAGCACATAAACTTGTTTTGATGATTTATGAAGTTACCAAGAATTTTCCAAGAGATGAAGTATTTGGATTAATCAGCCAAATGAGACGATGCTCTGTTTCAATCTCTTCAAATATTGCTGAAGGATTTACTAGGCGGGGTAAAAATGAAAAAATCCAATTTTATAAAATTTCCCAAGGATCACTTACCGAACTTCAGAATCAACTTATCATTTCTAAGGACATTCAATATATCGATTCCGATATTTTCAAAAATATAACCAACCAAACCATTACGGTAAATAAGATTATCTACGGCTTGATCAATGGGCTAAATACTAAATACTAAATACTGAATTCTAAATACTAAAAACCGGAGGTTTTTATGGAACCGCTCACAAAACGACAAAAAGAAATTTTGACTTACTTGGGAAACTTTATTCAAGAAAATGGCTATGCTCCAAGTTTCCGCGAGATTGCTTACTATTTTGAGTTCTCTTCAACCGGCACAGTAGCAGAATATGTCAATATTCTAGAAGAAAAAGGCTATATTCAAAAGGATGCCATGGAAGCCAGGGCTATTCAGCTTACGCCTTCTTTCGATGACGGATTAGCTCTTGCCAACATCCCTTTAGAAGGTGTTATAGATGCCGGTCGCCCCATTGAAGCCATTCGCACCCATGAAACTATAGATATTCCCAGAGACATGATGGGCAGAAAAACTTTCGCTCTCCGAGTCAGGGGAGAGTCCATGATCGAAGACGGTATCCTCGACGGCGATTACGTCATTATTGAGCAAACCTCCTCCGCGCGCAATGGTGAAATTGTAGTCGCCCTCGTGGACAACGCAAATGCAACCCTAAAAAGATTTTACAATGAAAAAGGCAACATCCGCCTTCAACCGGCCAACAGTTCCATGAAACCTATGCATTTTGCCAAGGGCCGGGTAACAATCCAAGGCAAAGTAAAGGGAGTTATCCGCAAATTTGCTAAATAAAAGGGAGCAACTTTCTCCAATGGGATAACGGATTGGAACAGATTAACGGATTGATATAAAATGAGTAAGCTTATTTATGAAAATTTGACTTACAAAATAAATGGTTACGCTTTTAAGATTGATAATGAACTTGGATTTGGTCATCAAGAAAAAACATATTCTGACGCTCTAGAGATGTTATTAAAGAAAGAGGAATTGCACTACAAAAGAGAACTCTATGCTCCAATCACCTTTGAAGGGCAAATAATCTCAAGGAGGTATTTTGATTTCCTAATTGATGATAAAATTGTTATTGAGGTCAAAAGAGGGGATTACAACTTTAAACAAACGTATTCTCAGCTGTTGGAATACCTTATTTCCAATCGCTATAAACTTGGAATAATAATTAGATTCACCAGGTCTGGAGTTCGGGTTAAAAGAGTCCCCAATTTCCACGACTAAATATCCGCTTGATCCGCTTATCTGCTGAAATCCGTTATCCCCATGATAAATATTATTAATATTTTTACTTATGTCAAAGATTAGTTTTATAAAATCGGACGATCGCAAATACAACATTGAGCGATCTCTTTCTCTTATTAAGGGAGAAATAATGAAAGGGCTTAAACGTGCCCAAAATGTCGTAGTTAAGCCTAATTGTGTCGTAGATAACAATAAGTTAGCAGCTACCAATGTTGAAGCTTTGGACGCAGTACTTGAATTTATCCAGCCTTACGTGAAAGGTCAAATTACTTTGGCTGAAGGCACCGGTTTCGGCCAAACTATGACTGCCTTTAAAAATTATGGTTATTTGGATCTCCAAGAGAAGTACGATTTTGAAATTATTGATTTAAATAATGACGATTTTGAAATTATTAAGCTTTTTGACAAAAACGGAAAAACTTGGGACGCTCAAGTTTCCAAAACCATCCTTACGGCTGATTACTTAATTTCAGTTAGTCCACCAAAAACTCACAATGAAGTTGTCTATACAGGTGCTATTAAAAATGTAGCCGTCGGATCGCTTCTGCGTCCTTCTGGAAAACTTCCATCCCGCATAGCAGCAAAAATTGGTTTGGCCAAAAATAATAAAATGTCAATTCACCAAGGAACAAGGATTATTAATCAAAATATCAAATGCTTGGCTCAAGAGCTGCCAATTCATTTATCTGTTTTGGACGGTTTTGAAGCTATGGAGGGTAACGGCCCGGTTTCAGGTGACATGGTACCGGCTCACTGGGCAGTGGCTTCATCTGATTCAATTGCAGCTGACTTTTTGGCTTGCCAGCTTATGGGTATAAATATTAAAGATGTCGGATACCTGGCCATGCTAGACGAAGAGGATGAAGACAAAACGGACTATTTTATCATTGGCGACGACTGGAAAAAAAGCATTATTCCTTTTCAAATGCATCCTGACTTTGATCGCATCAAAAATTGGCAATAATTCATTTTAATATATTTAACTACAACTGTTTTATAATTTTGCAGTTATTCTGTTTTGCTATATAATGGAAGCAAGTAAAAAAGAAGAGGGGCAATGGGAATCGGTGGTGACATAAAGCCGAAGAAAGTTTATCGTTATAAAACTTCGCATCGGGATAATTCTTTCGACCAAAGTATTGAACCGGACAAGCCTCATCATGAAAACACCGATATGGCAGCACGTGATCCGGAGAAGGTTTCCGAAATTGAAGACGATTTCTTTCACGACTACAACAAGAACAAACCGAAAAAACCACAAAAAGAGGAGGGCTCTGATGGTTTTTTGTTTCAAAAGCTGAATGCAAAAAATATTACATGGTTGTTGGTTCTTGCTTTAGCAGCGGTAGTTATATATCAAAACTTCGACAGTATTAAAGGTCTTGTAACACGTACAGATAGTAGTTCCAAAAACTCTAACACCAAAGATGAGTATTATGAAGGTGTAACCACTAACAAAAATGTAAACTCTGTAAACACTAATTTAAATACCAACACCAATTTAAATACCAATGCAAATACCAATTTAAACACAAACACTGCTGCAACTACAAGTAAATCAGGTATTACGTTACAAGTCCTAAATGGCAATGGAGTTGCAGGCTCAGCCGATACAGTATCCGCCATTTTGACGGCAGCAGGATTTACACCTGCAAAAAGCGCCAATGCTAGAAAATTTACTTATCCTGAATCAATTATTTATTATAAAACGGGAGAAGAGGCAAGTGCCAATTTAGTAAAAGCTGCCTTGCCCACCTTGACTACCACCTTAACTAATTCCGATTCCATAGTTGGAACTTACGACGTAATAGTAGTGGTTGGAAAGAAATAAAAATGCTCGATCAAGTCTTCAGTTATTACGACAAATTAATCGCTCCACTTTCTGCAGGTAGTCAAGCTTTACTTTCAGCTGCGCTTCTTATATTTTTAATCTGGCAGATTTGGATGATTTTTAAAAGCGGTCACTGGATGTTTATGGCCACACTTATTCTTTGTCTTCCTGGTACATGGCCTGCCGCTAGAAATATAGGCCACTTGGTTTTAGTCGTGCTCAAGTTCTTATTGGTAAGAGCCCAATTATTATTAAGCTAAATTAAATATTATGATATACGACACAATTATTATTGGCGGGGGACCGGCAGGTTTATCTGCTGCTATTTACGCTAGCAGAAGATCCTTAAACACCCTTGTTCTTACTCATGATATTGGCGGACAAGCAGCAAAAACTTTTGACATTGAAAATTACCCCGGCCTTACCCATACTACTGGTCCAGATTTAGCCAAAAAAATGAAAGAACAAGCCGAAACTTTTAAGGCTTTTATAAAATACGAAGAGGTTAAAAACATTGCTAAATCGGACAATTTTTTTGAAATAAAAACTACCTCAGATTCATATCAGTCAAAAACAGTAATTATCGCTTCAGGCAAAAAACCCAGAGAGTTAGGCGTTCCTGGCGAAGAAGAATTCAAAGGCAAGGGAGTTACTTACTGCGCCACTTGTGATGCTCCTTTTTTCAGGAACAAAACAGTCGCTGTCGTTGGCGGAGGAAATTCAGCTCTAGACGCAGCTATTCTTTGCTCAGAGATTGCAGACAAAGTTTACATTATTCATAGAAGTGAGCTCTCTGGTGAACAAATTATGATTGACAAAATAAAGGCCAGCCCCAAAGTTGAAATTATTCTACCCGATGAAGTTGAATCTATTTCAGGAGAAAATACCGTAAGTAAAGTTAAATTAAAAAGTGGACGAGAAATAAATATTGACGGCATTATAATTGAAGTGGGATACACCATAGATTCAAGTCTTTTTGAGAACTTAGTTAAAGTAAACGATCAAAAACAAATTGAGATCGATTTATCACAAAATACCTCAGTACCTGGCATTTTTGCCGCTGGGGACATAACAACAGCACCATATAAACAAATTGTTATTGCCGCTGGCGAGGGAGCAAAAGCAGCCCTTTCGGTTTACGATTATATAATGAAGCAAGAAGGCAAAAAAGGCATTATGGGTGATTGGGGCAAAAAATAACAAACCACATAAAAGGAAGTTACATCACTGATCTTTTTCACAGATAAACACTGATAAAACTTTAATAAATCAGTGACAATCAGTGAGAATAATCAGTGGGATAATTACCGCTAAAATAATCTGGAGGGAAAATGGACATTGATCTTCAAGAAAGTAAGTCTGAATCCTCTGATGACAAATCAGACAAAACTAAACCAAAAAAATCAAAGAAACCCTTAAAAGAAAGAATTTCAGAGTTTTTCAAAAATCCTAAGAAAAGACTAATATTTGAAATCTGTGCTGGAGGAGTCCTGATTATAATTTTTGGTGTCGGATTATATTTAATGACTCGCGCAGGCACAACAACTCCCACTACGCAAAAAAAAGAAGCGGAAGTTGTACCGGAAGTAAAATACCCCTCCGTATTGGATGGGGTAATGGTAACTGATCAAGCCGCCGCAAATAATCACCCTGTTGCTATAATTGTTGAAAACGATCCAGCCGCCAGGCCACAATCCGGTTTAGATAAGGCCAGTATTATCTACGAAACAGTATATGATCCTGCAGCTACTACTAGGTTTTTGGCTCTTTTTGGTGAAAACACAGCCGAAAAAGTAGGACCAATTCGATCTGTTCGAACATTTTTTGTGGATTGGGCTCACGGCTATGACGCCTTTTTGTCTCACTGGGGCGGAAATATGGACGCCTTAGATCAAATACGTAAAGAAAAGATTTATGATCTTGATGAATTTGGTTATGCTTCTCTATATTGGCGCGAGGGGAAGGGATCCACTGAGCATACCGGCTATACTTCAACGATCAAATTAAGAGAACAAGCAACCAAAAATAACTATTCTACAGCCAATAACTTTACTATTTATAAATTCAAAGAAGACGCAGAGGTCTTACCTGAAAGCCAACTAATCACCATCAACTACTCCAGTGCACAGTACAAGGTTGACTTTACATATGATAAGACCACCAACTCTTACAAAAGAAGTTTAGCAGGTTCAGCACACAATGATTCAGTTACCAAAGAACAGCTAAGCCCTAAAAACATCGCTATTATGACTGTGGCCAGGAAACAAACTACAACCAGAATCAATGAGTCGGGTTACACTATGACTACTGTTGGTACCGGAAAGGCCCGCATTTTCATGGACGGCAAAGAAATCTCCGGTACGTGGAAGAAAAATGCAGCTGACGAGAGAGAGGTATTTTATGACGACGCCGGAAGCGAAATTATTTTCAATCGCGGTCAACTCTGGATAGGAGTTGTAGCCGATAATAAAGTAGTTACTGTTCAATAATAATATGTAATATTGTAAATTCTCCGAAGGAGGGCAAGTGTCTACTATAAAAAATGTATTAGCGCGAGAAGTTTTTGACTCACGGGGTAACCCTACGGTCGCCTGCGAAGTCGAGCTTGATAATGGTATCCACTCCATGGGTTATGTGCCATCAGGCGCCTCTACAGGCAAAAACGAGGCACTAGAGCTCCGGGATGGCGATCTAAAGCGCTTCAATGGCAAAGGTGTCTCAAAGGCAGTTGCCAACGTAAATGGTCCCATAAGGGATGCTATTTTAGGTATGGATGCTTCTGATCTCTATACTGTTGACGCCCGCATGATTCAGCTTGATAACACGCCTAACAAATCTAATCTTGGGGCCAATGCTACCTTATCTGTCTCTTTAGCCGTTGCTAAGGCTGCTTCAAAAAGCTCCAAAATGGCACTTTATCAATACCTGGCGGAACTTTTGGGACGAAAAATGGATAAATTTATCATTCCGATTCCGTTTTTAAATATTTTAAATGGCGGCAAACATGCCATTGGCTCGACCGATTTTCAAGAATTTATGGTCGTGCCTGTTAAATTTCCTACCTTTAAGGATGCTATGAGAGCGGGGGTGGAAATTTATCATTCACTTGGAAAAATTTTGGAAGAGAGAAACTACCAGCCACTTGTTGGCGACGAAGGAGGTTTTGCTCCATCGTTATTCTCAAATGAACAAGCCATGGAATTGGTTATAATGGCTATTTCAGCTGCCAATTATAGTCCCGGTGAGGATGTCTTTATTGCACTGGATCCGGCCGCGTCGCGTTTTTATGAAGCTGAATTATATAAACTTCACCGAGAGAATTTAGAACTAACCACTACCCAATTAGTTGATTTTTATGAGGTCTGGACTGAGAAATATCCTATTATTTCGATTGAAGATGCTTTGTCTGAATCAGACTGGAACGGTTGGGGAGACCTAACTCAAAGAATAGGGAACGATGTAGAGCTGATTGGTGATGATTTATATGCTACTAATAAGGATTTGCTTAAAAAAGGTGTTGAATATCATTCGTCTACCGGTATTTTAATTAAACCCAACCAAATTGGCACCCTTTCCGAAACTCTTGAAACTATTAAAATTGCACAAAAATCAGGTTTCAAGGTTATGATTTCCCACAGGTCCGGTGAAACTGAAGATGATTTTATTGCTGATTTGGCTGTGGCATGCGGCTGTGGAACTATTAAATCCGGCGCACCTTGCCGATCCGAAAGAACTTCAAAATATAATAGACTTCTTGAAATTGAAGAAAAACTTGGCCCTAAGGCTTCCTTGGGCACCTGGGACACTCAAGGCAATCAAGGTATGTCACAGCTCTAAATTTGATATTGTGAG
>Ga0247841_10008351_pt1 | contig 14954 bp, 11 predicted proteins | sample LaCruzMarch2015__2_FD_192410 | JGI IMG/M metagenome (GOLD analysis project Ga0247841, IMG submission 192410) | Freshwater microbial communities from meromictic Lake La Cruz, Castile-La Mancha, Spain - LaCruzMarch2015_18m | ecosystem: Environmental > Aquatic > Freshwater > Lake | place: Spain...
ATTAATCTTCTTATTTATGCGCAGGGGATTAATTGAAGAACTGCCTTCGGTGCCGAAAGTATTGCAATAGAAAAACTCTCCGCCGCGCAGGAGGCTCCAGCTTACTTCAATTGTGAGCGCCGAGCCGTTTTTGAATTTAACGAAAGTGAAATTTGAATCTTCGACTGCTTTTGTATTATGGGAATAATTAATCGCGGAAATGCTTTTAATTTCCGGAAAACCGAGCATCCACATGCCGAGATCGAGCATAACTATGCCATTATCGAGAAAGACTCCGCCTCCGGCTTTTTCCATATTCATAAACCATTTCTGGTGAGAGCTCTGCATTTTAAGCCAGCCTGTTTTAACATAGAAAATATCGCCGAGTTCCTTTCCGCGTATAAAGTTACGCGCGAGTATAGAGTCATTTCGGAAACGGTTATTCATTCCGACCATAAGAATTTTTTTGTTCTTATCAGCCGCATCAACTATATGTTTAGTTTCTTTAGCATTTCTGGCAATAGGTTTTTCAACCAGCACATGTTTGCCGGCTTCGAGGCATTTTATGGAAATTTCAGTATGCGCGTCCGTCTGAGCAGTAACAATTACCGCATCAATTTCAGGAATTTCGCCGAGCATCTGGTCAACATCCGTGAAACCTTTTTTTAGGTTATAACGGCGGGCGAGGTGTTTTGCTTTAGTTCTATCGGTATCACAAATAGCGGTGATTTCAACTTCCTTAAATTTTTCGAGAAGCGGAATGTGCATAATCTGCGCTATACCGCCCAGTCCGACCAATGCTATTCTGGTTTTTTCCATATCAACAAAAAAGATTTTTTGACAAGCTATTTTAAAAAATGTCAAGACACCCGAATCACATATTAGCCACTAACGGCTGCTTCCTTCCGGACCTGACCGGTTTGGGTGACATCATATTGTCCGGGGCTTGACATTAACAATATACTCAAGAAGACTTAAACATTAAATACAATCCGAAGATTCCAAGAACAATATTTACGAGCCACATTCCGAGGAACGGACTGACAAATTCGCGATCGGCGAGTTTTTCCCCGCCTATAAGAGATGCCCAGTAAATAAGAAAGAACAGCAGAGAGATTCCGGATGCAATTCCGAATCCTCCGCGTCTGACGCGATAGCCGAGCGGCGCTCCTATCAGGGCGAAAATCATACAGGCAAAAGGTATTGAATATTTTTTATAAATTTCTACATTATATGTTGCGATCTGTTTCTCTGTCTGAGTTTCAATCTGAAGCTGTGATTTCAGCAGTACGGTTTTATTCATAATGTTTTGCCGTATATTCGAAAGAGAATCATATAATTTTGACCTCTTAAGAGAATCTTTTCCGAATGGGATTTGAGATAATATTGTATCCCTGAAATTAATATTATTGAAATTAAGAGCGTCCCTGCGAACACTTTCTATAACGGATTCACGGTTCTTTTTCTGAGTTACAATAATTGTATCAATCAGACTATTCATCGCCTGAGCGGAAAGCTCCCGGTCGCCGCGTATAAAGGCGTTATCAGACGAGCGGTGAAATCCGAAACCGGCGGCATCGAGAGTGATGCGGTGATTCTCGAATTTGATTCTCCTGTAGCCGTTAACGTAGCTTGTAACATCAAGCTGGTGAATCTCGCCGTTGCTGAGGTTCATTACGACCTTACTGAAATCGCTTGTAAAGCCGATATCTCCTTTTTCGGCGGTTATAAGATTACGGTACTCGGGACTTGAATAGTCGTATATACTGATTCCTTCTATATTATTGCTGTTTTCAAAAGTTTTTCGGACGAGAATTTTCGCGCCTCCTATATCATCGGAAAATTTTCCCGGTTCAAGTATAAAAGTCGGTTTCGTCCGGGAAATATCCTGCAGGAGCATACGCGCGCTGTGATTTGCTTCCGGCAGAACATCATTATTAAACAAGACCATTAGATAGGTTATAATAACGGCAAAGATGAGCATAGGGAACATGAGTTTCTGCAGACTGAGTCCGCTTGCTTTCATAATGGTAATTTCATTTGCAGAGGCAAGGTTGCCGAATGCCATAAGCGTGGATACAAGTACAGCCATAGGTACGGCAAGTGTAACCATCCAGGCGAGGTTAAGAGATATAAGTTGTATTATAATCCAGAGGCTGAGTCCCTTACCGACAAGTTCGTCAATAGACTTAATCAGAAACTGAAATAAAAACAAAAACATAAGAGTCAGCAGTGAGAAAAAAAACGGACCTATGTGAGCTTTTAATATGTATTTATAGATAATCACTCTATTTTATAACTCCGTGCTTACGTCCTACTTTTTCGAATGCGGTGATGGCTTTATCAATATGCTCTGTTTCATGAGCCGCGGATATCTGTACGCGAATACGCGCCTGACCTTTCGGTACGACAGGATATGAAAAGCCGATTGCGTAAATACCTTCTTCGTATAAATCCTTGGAAATCTGCTGAGCGAGTTGCGCGTCATTTTCGAACTTACGGAACAGCACCGGTGCGATCGGATGCACACCATCAATAATGTCAAAGCCGAGTTTTATCATATTCGACCTGTAATGATTTGTATTCCTGCGCAGTTTGGCGCGCAGGTCATCCGACTTTTCAAGCAAATCAAACGCGGCAATTGACGCGCCTGCAATTGACGGGGCAAGTGTATTCGAGAATAAATACGGACGTGAGCGCTGGCGGAGCATTTCAACAATTTCTTTTTTACCTGTTGTGAATCCGCCGGAAGCGCCTCCCATAGCCTTGCCGAGTGTGGAAGTGATTATATCAACCTGTCCGAGTACGCCGCAATATTCAATCGAGCCGCGTCCTTTTTCGCCGAGGAATCCCGTAGCATGAGAATCGTCAACAAATATCATAGCATCATATTTATTAGTAAGTTCGATTATCTCACGAAGATTCGCAATATCACCGTCCATAGAAAAAACACCGTCTGTGGCGACAATAATATTCTTCGCCGGCTGAGGCATAGCTTCGAGTCCCGAGTGGTCCCAGATATCCGAGCCTTCACGCGCGAGTTTGAGCTTTTGCTCCAGCGACTTCATATCAGAATGGTCGTAAATAAGACGGCGCGCTTTACAGAGACGAATACCGTCAATTATGCTGGCGTGATTCAATGCGTCAGTGATAATCGTATCCTCAGCGCCGAGAATGCTTTCGAACAATCCTGCGTTAGCGTCATAACAGGAAGAGTAGAGAATAGTATCTTCAGTCTGGTAAAAATCAGCCACCTTTTTCTCGAGTGTTTTATGAATATCCTGTGTGCCGCAGATAAACCGCACCGAAGCCATTCCGAAACCGTGTGAATCGAGTGTCTTGTGCGCGGCGCTTATTATATCGGGATGATTCGCAAGACCGAGATAATTATTAGAGCAGAAGTTCAGCACTTCCTTTGGCGCGGAGCCGGCGGGATAGCGGACGTCAATATTTGCCTTCTGACCGGATATTATGACGCGCTCTTCCTTAAACAGTCCCGCTTCTTTTATATTTGTCAGCTCGCGTATTAAATCTAATTTAGTCCTGATATACATAGTAAATAATGTTTAAATTATAATGTTGAGTTATGTAAATTATGTTTAAATATTAAAAGTTAAAAGGAAGAAGAACTTTCGCCGCAGATTAGCACAGATTTTTCTGATTAAAAAAAAGAGCAAAGATCATAAGACACGAATTAGCACTAATTGACACAAAAAAAAGTTGCTCTTATTTTTGGGCGTTGTTCTTCGCCCTCGTAACTCTGCGCCTTCCCTGCCTGCCTGTCTATGCCAGGTAGACGGCAGGCAGGTCTGTGACCTCTGTGTAACATCTTTTTATTACACTTATTCAATATTATAAATACAGCCATAATCTTTAGCAAATAGCAGCGGGAAAATTACATTACAATTAAAAATAATTTTTGAATTCTAAATCAAATATATTTTTACTAAATTGACCGGTAATATTTTTATTTATTTATAAGTACATTACTCACAAAATTTATTACAATATGGAAATAGATGGAAAAGTATTTCAGGTGGATGGTGATGGTTTTTTGTTGGATCCTTATATCTGGAGTGAAGAAGTAGCAAAATTATTTGCAAAGTATGATGGAATCGAAGAACTGACTGAAAAACACTGGGCAATCATAAACTTTATCCGCAAGAACTGGGAAGAGAAGGGTATGGCACCAATGGTACGATCTATTTGTCAGATAACAGGCGTTAAGTTGAAAGAAATCTATCAGTTATTTCCGCTTGGTCCTGCACGGGGTGCATGCCGTGTTGCAGGATTACCGAAACCGGATGGTTGTGTTTAGCAAAATAAAACTACTATGACCCTGTATAAGACTATTTCACTTGTATCATTTCTGATTTGTTTTATAATTCTGACCTTTCATTTTTTAAGGCTTATCAGGTTGGGCTCACCCAAAGATTATTCTCATAAAAAAGGTAACCTGAAAGCGGCAATATCTTATTCTTTTACCGGAGCGATGAACCCGTTACGAAAAGAGTCCGCATATTTACATTTACCGACATATACTGCCGGAATTCTGTATCATTCCGGTACTTTTATTAGTTTTGCTCTTTACCTTTTGTTACTTTTTAATATCAGTTTTACAAATTCAATACAATGGATTTTAGTATGTTTTTTAGCTGCATCAAGTCTGAGCGGTTTGGGTATATTTGTGAAACGAATTGCATTAAAAAAACTGAGGCATCTTTCTAATCCTGACGACTACATTTCAAATTTGCTTGTTACAGTGTTTCAAATATTCACTCTTATTGTGCTTGTGAAGGATACTTCTCCATACTATTTTTTATTTGTCAGTCTGTTATTTTTGTATCTGCCTATTGGCAAGCTTAAACATTCATTATATTATTTTTCTGCCCGATATCATCTCGGATTCTTTTACGGATGGCGTGGAATCTGGCCTTTAAAAAGCAGAGGGCATATCAAATGAAAAATTCTAATGAAAAACTAAATGAAGCACTTAAGGTTATTTCCGAACCGCAAGACAGTAAACTTGTTACGTACCTGAACAGCTGTGTTCATTGCGGACTATGCGCCGAGAGCTGTTTATATTATCTCGCAACAAAAGACGAACAATATATTCCCGCATACAAGGTTGACCTCATTTCTTCCATATACCGGCGTTATTGTACATTTACCGGAAAACATTTTCCAAAACTTACGGGTGCTCGTTTGTTAGATGAAGCAATGACAGATGAAATGACAGACCAATTGTTCGGTTCGTGCACATTATGCGGACGTTGTACAAAACATTGTTCAATAGGTATAGATATTGCATATCTCGTAAGAGAGGGACGGAAAATGCTTTCAAAGATGGACATTGTTCCTGCAGCCCTTCAATCTACAGTTAATGCTGCGCTCAACTCAGGCAATAACATGTCTATTCCCGAAGAAGAATTCAGAGATACATTATCGTGGATGGGAGATGAACTGAAAGATGAGGTAAACGACCCTCAGGCCTCAATACCGCTCAATGTACCGGATGTAAATATTTTATATACACTTAATCCGCGCGAGCCAAAATTTTTTCCGCTTTCAATTTCAGCCATGGCAAAGATATTCTATGCGGCAAAAGAAAGCTGGACGATTTCTACCTTCATGTATGATGTTACAAACTATGCTTATTTTACGTCAAACGATGACGAGGCAAGAATAATTGTTCAAAGATTATATGATGAAGTGCTGAAACTAAATGCAAAACGCTGTGTGCTTGCTGAATGCGGTCACGGTTCAAGAGTTTTCCGCTGGGAAGGTCCGAATTATATCCAAAAGGCATTTCCTTTTGATGTAATAACTTCAGTTGAACTTCTTGCTGAGTATATATCCAATGGCAGGATAAAGCTTGATAAAGAAAGAAACAAGGAATTAGTGACGCTTCACGATCCGTGTAATCTGGTGAGAGAAGGAGGCGTTATTGATCAGCAGAGATACATACTGAAGCATGCAGTCAGCAATTTTGTAGAAATGAATCCATTCGGCACCGAAAATTTTTGTTGCGGCGGCGGAGGAGGCCAGCTTGCAATGAGTGAATATAATGAGAGAAGAATGAAAATTGCCGAGGTAAAAGCAGACCAGATCCGTAAAACACGTGCATCAATCGTAGTAACGCCATGTCATAATTGCGTTGACCAGTTGATGCAGATTGACAATAAGTTTAAGCTTGGCGTGCAAATAAAAACTCTGGCTGAAATTGTTGCTGACGCAATTATTCTTGAATAAAAATATACAAATACATTAATCAATTACTCAACTAAATTACTTTTATGGATAATTTAATATATTTTGATAACTCAGCTACTACTTATCCTAAACCTGACCAGGTATATAAGTTCATGGACAGTTTTTACAGGGAACACGGAGTTAATCCGGGAAGGTCAGGGTTTGACGCCGCACTGGAAGCCGAAGAAATAGTGATGAACACCCGTAAACTATTAACTGATTTCTTTAATGCCGGAGGGGATAGTAACAGACTGACCTTTAGTTATAATGCGAGTGATTCTCTCAATATGATAATCCAGGGATTAGCAGTGCAGGGAGACCATGTTATAACTACAATGCTTGAACATAATTCCGTTCTTCGTCCTTTATATCATCTCGAAATGAACGGCATAATTCAGGTAACTCACATTATGTTTGATGAAGAAGGATACATTAATCCCGATGATATCAGGAAAGCAATACGCAAGGATACGAAAATGATTGTGATAAATCACTGCTCGAATGTTATCGGAACAATTCAGCCGATTGCTGAAATCGGCAAAATATGCAAAGAAACAGGTGTATTACTGATAGTAGATACAACTCAAAGTGCCGGTTCAATACCAATAGACATGCAGGCGATGGGAATAGATGTAGTCGTTTTTACCGGACATAAGTGTCTTATGGGTCCTACAGGTATCGGAGGTTCATACGTCATGGAAAATGTACCTGTAAAATATACACGATTTGGAGGTACAGGTGTTCGTTCCGTTCAGAAGACACATCTTGAAGAATTTCCGTATCGTCTTGAATGCGGAACACTTAATCTCCTCGGCGTAGCAGGATTGAATGCCGGTGTAAAATGGATTCTTTCAAACGGGATAGAATCTCTTCATAAAAAAGAAATGGAATTGTGGAATAAACTCAGGAATGGAATTCAAAATATTGGAAATGTCATTACATATTGCGCCGGAAGTGATAAGAATCATAATCCTGTACTTTGTTTTAACATAAAGGGATTTGAAGCAGGAGATGTCGGTACAATGCTTGATGTTGACTACAACATTGCCTGCCGTACAGGTTTACACTGTGCTCCGAATGTACATGTCGGACTAAAGACTGATAAAATTCATGGAACTGTCCGATTTAGTATTGGTCCTTTTAATACTGAAGAACATATTGATAAAGCTATCAATGCCGTAAGAGAGATAGCTGAAATAAGAAAGTAAAATTTTAAGAGATTTTCTGGTTTTTAGTTGATTATGTAATACAATCGAAGCAAAATATTATTCCTATCGGTAAGGAATTACAATGCCGGACTCTCAAGGCAGACGAAAAAGAGAAAAGAGCAGAAGGCACAAATTAGCACTAATTCGATATAAAAGAGAAGAACTTTCGCCGCAGATTAACACAGATTTAAAGATAAGGTCTTTTTGAGAGTGAATAAAAGATAAAACAAAATGATAATAATTTATAGTACAGATTTATTTCGAAAACCATTTATATCCGGGGATTAACTTAATAGTTTTTCCTTTATAAGTTAATTTATCTTCCTGTGCAAATGTTATAATAACGCCTGATTTCAGTTTAAAAAAATCGAGCGCTTCATATAATCCTTCAATTTCTCTTGTTTCATTTTCGTTGTTCACTTCATAACAAACCTGATAAGCGTTAACAATTTTATTAAATATTCTCACTACAAAATCGCACTCTCTTTTATTTTTATAATAATAAATTTTGTAATCAGAGTCCCTTAATTTTATAAACACGGCATTCTCAAGCAATCTGCCGTAATCCTCCGTAAAAGACAAAGTATTCGCTTGTATTAATCCGGTATCTATGCAATATATTTTTTTAGGGTTGACCAATTGTTTGCGAATCGAGAAATCAAATTTCGGAACAGTAAAAAGGAAATAAGAATCTTCAAAATATGATTGATAAGTAATCACTGACTTACGTGATTTAATTTCAAATATTTTTGCAAGCCCTGCAAAAGTTACCAAATTCCCGACATTTGAAATGAGATATGAAGATAATTCCTTAATAGTGCCGGTATTCCTTATTTTATGCCTGATAAAAATATCTCTGTATAATATATCCTCATATAATCTTCTGAGGATATCGGGAGTTTTATATTTAAGATATTCAGGGAAACCTCCGTTCAGTAAATATTTCCTGAACGATTCCGTGCCCGCTGTATGTCCGAGATATTCCAGAGTCTCTTTATAAGAGAAAGGAAACAATTCTGAATTCAGGTGCCGTCCTGTTAGTTTTGTGCCAAGCTCTTTGCTCAGCATAGAAGCATTTGAGCCGGTAATGACTATTTTCTTTTTACGATCCAAAGCATATCTTACATATTTTTCCCAGCCTTTAATATTTTGAATTTCATCAAAATAATACAGATTTTCTTTAACACCAAATATATTTTCAAGTTTTTCAAAATCTGTAAGTTCAAATTTCTGCAACCGAAGATCCTCAAAATTTAGATAATTCGTACATTTAGCTTTCCGCATCATTTCTTTTAAAAATGTACTTTTACCGCACCTTCGGATACCGGTTATAATAGAAGCGAAACCCGGATGAATTTTTACATTATCGAGAAGCCTGCGGTTTATCGCGTTTTCAGGTATGTCAATTTCTGATTGCTGGGATTGAAATATTTCTTTTATTGTATCGGTTATCATTTTTATATTTGTATATTAATAATATACAAGATTGTTTATTATTAATATACAAGAATTGTCAGCAAAAGCAAAGGATATTTGCGTTTAAATTAATCGGGAATACCCTGAAAGCAAAGTCAGTTCAAGTTTCATTTTAATTGCACGATGCTAATAATAAACCAGGCATAAACTATTCATATTCCGCTTTTCTCATAATGAGAAAAATTTCTCATTATGAGAAAACACACTGAATAAAAAGTCCAATATCAGCCAATTATCGCACTTTAAATTTGGCACGGTATTTGCGCAATAATTAAAAGAGAAAGCAAATTTAAAAAATATTGCAAAAGCAGTAAGTAAACTTATTTTAAAAATCAATTAACTATTAACTATGAACTATCTCTTGAAATCTATACTTCTTTTCTGTGTTCTTATATTCACGGCTTCACAGCAAATTTACAGCCAGACCCCGGCCTGGACAGAAACTCAGCCCTCAGGAAATAATAATATGGACTGGCAAACAATATCAATGAGTTCAGATGGTACCAAAATGATTGCAGGTGTATATGGCAGCTGGTTTTATTATTCGGCTAATTGCGGAGTCAGCTGGGCGTGGATATTTCCTGAAGGGTTCGCGAGTCCAATGAATTGGGAAACAACTTCAATGAGTGCAGATGGAACTAAAATGATTGCAGGTGTTTATGGCGGCAGAATATACATGTCATTAAACGGAGGAAGTTCGTGGTTTGAAACCCAGCCCGCAGGAAATAATAATAAAAACTGGAAAACAATTTCAATGAGTGCGGATGGAATGACAATTGTTGCAGGTGTGTATGGAGGCGAACTATACTATACATACAACGGCGCAGAGAATTGGTTTGCCACCAACGGACTTGGTAATAAGAACTGGCAAACAACCGCAGTAGATTCGAATGGATCAATGATAATTGCAGGAGTACATGGCGGAAGATTGTATATTTCAAATGATAAAGGAATTAATTTTACAGAAACTACGGATATCCCCGGAGGAGCTACTAACAGGAACTGGGTCACAACTTCAATAAGTTCAGACGGCAGTACAATGATTGCCGGAGTAGATGGCGGCAGACTTTATATGACATCCAATTCCGCGAGCTGGTGGTGGGAAACCATGCCCGCAGGTTCAAATAATAAGAGTTGGCGTACAACCTCAATGAGTTCAGATGGTCTTAAAGTGATTGCCGGAGTATATGGTGGCAGATTATACTATACCGATAATCAATCTGTTAACTGGACCGAAATAGAGCCTGCAGGTAATAATGATAAGAACTGGCAGGCGGTTTCAATGAGCTCAGACGCCACAAAAATCATTGCAGGTGTTTACGGCGGCAGGCTGTATTTAAATGCCTTGCCTCTGCCCGTTATTCTTACTTGGACAGAAACCCAGCCCGCAGGTAACAATAATAAAAATTGGCGAATAACTTCAGTAAATTCCGACGGCAGTGTTATTATTGCCGGTGTGAGCGGCAACGGGCGATTGTATATTTCAAGGAACAGCGGAGCAGGCTGGGATGAAACCTGCTACAACTGGGGTTACGGCTGTTACGATGATTATTACTGGCTGTCTTCTATAAACACGGATGGCACTAAAATGATTGTCGGAGAGGGCGGTGAAACCGGTGGTTCTGTGTTTATGTCAACAAACACCGGTTACGATTGGTACTTATCGCAACCCGACCCGGATTACACAGAGGCAACATGGCTTCCGTCTGCAATGACTCCTGATGGAAACGTTACAGTTGCCGGAATAAACGGTAACGATGTCCAATGGGGCGGTGGAATGTATAAAACCACAAACAACGGAACAAGCTGGATTGATATGCAGCCCGCAGGTAATACAAGACAGTTCTGGAGCACCTTTTCAATGAGCTCAGACGGCACTAAAATGCTTGCAGGAGCAAACGGAGGCAAGCTTTACATTTCACAAAACGGGGGTATAAATTGGGATGAAACAGGACCGTTAATAGGGCAGAATGAGTCCTGGTATTTCTCCTCGATGAGCTCAAGCGGAAATATTACTATTGCGGGTGTGCACGGCGGCAGACTTTACATAACAAGAAACGGCGGAACAAGCTGGGATGAAACTTATCCTCCCGGCGGAACGCCGCGTGTTAATTTAAACTGGATGACAGCTTCCATGACCTCAGACGGCAGTATTATAATAGCAGGTGTGTATGGAGGGAGACTATATGTTTCCACCGACAGCGGAAATAACTGGTTTGAAACTCAGCCCGCAGGCTCTGCATCACCGAACAGAAACTGGATGACCGTATCAATAAGTGCAGACGGATCTAAACTGATTGCCGGTGAATCCAGCGGCAGGCTTTACATAAACGATATTCCCCTGCCTGTATCACTCAGCTCGTTCTCTGCAGTAACTCTCGGCAACACCGTTGTATTGAAATGGAAAACCTCATCCGAGACTAATAATGCGGGGTTTGAAGTGGAGAGAGCAGTGTTTGGCAGTGAGTATTTAGTATTTAGTAAAATTGCTTTCGTTTCAGGAAACGGAAATACGAATTCACCAACTACCTATAACTTTACTGATATGAATCTGAATTCCGGAAAATATCAATATCGCCTGAAACAAATTGACAATAACGGTAACTATGAATATCATAATATGAGCGGTGTTGTAGAAATTGGCGTGCCGACTAAGTTTGACATGTCGCAGAACTATCCGAATCCGTTTAACCCGACAACTAAGATTGACTTCCAGTTGCCGACTGACGGTAAGGTCTCAATCCGTGTTTATGACATAACGGGAAGGGAAGTGAAAACTCTCCTCAACAACGAACAACGCTCTGCGGGATATTACACGCTGGAGTTTAACGGAAGCAGTATGGCGAGCGGAATATATTTCTATCGTTTCATTGCCGAGAGCAACGCCAAGCAGACCGTTATGACGAAGAAAATGGTCCTCGTCAAATAATTTGTAACATCAATGAAGGGCATCTCTTCACGGAGTATATTGAAAATTTATTTAGAATTACACTACCCCAATTGAAGTTTCATAAAAAGAAGTTACACAGAGTACGCAGAGAAGACACAGAGTTACACAGAGGTCGCAGAATTAAGTGTTAAGTGAGAATAAGAGCTCTTGTTCTTTTTAGTGTTTCCGTGTTTTGGTGGTAAAAATGTTCGGCTGTATTTATAATATTGCACAGTTTTATTTCGAAAACCATTTATATCCGGGAATTAATTTAATAGATTTTCCCTTATTTGTATATTAATAATATACAAGTTTGTTTATTATTAATGTACAAGAATTGCCCGAAAAAGCAAAGACTGTTTTTTGTTTAAATTAAGCGGCTGACCCGATAGGCACAGGCGGTTTATGAAGTGGAAAATTTAGAAGCACAGCACATTGGTAAACCATCTCTATGCCTCCGGATTTGATAGAAATATAACTATTTGTATTATGGTTTAAGCTCTTATTTTAAAAATATAATTTAATCTTTTGTTAATAACAGGTAAATTATTTCGTCCAGTTTGCAATGTCAAGTCCTTGTATTCTTTTAAAATGGACTGTATTATTTGTCACAAGTTGCAAGTCGTTAGTTAAAGCAATTCCAGCAATAAGCGTGTCTGTATGTCCAATTTCGTTGCCATCCTTGCGAAGATCTGCTTGAATTTCCGCCGCTACTTTTGCTGCTCGTAGTGTCAAAGGTAAAACTTTATTGAACTCAATAAAGTCGGTGAATATTTTCAGTTGCTTTTTAGCGTCCTTGTAAAGAAGTCCATTAAGAATTTCATAATAAGTGATAATGCTTAAACTTATAAATCCATACTCTTGTAAATGTTCGTCAACTTTTGCGATTACTTTTGAATTTCCCCTTAAAAATTCTGAAAGTATATCGGTGTCAATAACCGATGACTTCATAGGTTAATGTTGCGTTCAAAAAGTTTGGCTCTGACTTTTTTTGTTTCTTTTACAAAGTCGGAATAGTCCTTGTCTGTCATATCATTGAACGAACCGGCAAAAGCCAAAATTGTTTTTCGCAAATTGTCCGACTTATTAATTTTGGTGTTAAGGGAATGAACAAAAGAATAAAGGTCTTCCAGCCGGTCAACGGGAATACCTTTCATTTCTTTCAGTATAGCGTTTAATGTCAGCATAGTTGCTATTGTCGTAATATTTGCTACAAAGTTAGTGATTCATTTTGTTAGTTAGTAAAGCAGTGTTGTAAAAATTGCCTACCAATAATAGCTTAATATACATATTGCGTAAATTTGTTACAATACATTCAGCGGTCTTGAAGTCTATACCGGCAAAAACGGAAAGAAAGATAAAATAGTAATTATAAAAGAATACTCTGGAGATTTACAGCCGAAAAAGCAAATTATTATATATGTGTAATAAAAAGAAGTTATACGGAGTTCGCAGACCTGCCTGCCACAGGCAGGGAAGACGCAGAATTAAGTGTTAAGTTGTAAAAAAAGGTTCGGCTTGCCACTAAGTAAACAAATCAAAGCCCGATTTCTTCGAGCCCCTTTTTCCAGTAAAGAGAATTAACATTATTGAATATTTTAGATGTTTTATCCAGACTAAAACAAAAAGCCTCTGAACCGGGAATATCTTTTGAGAGTTTGATAAGCGGTTTTATATCTTCCTCTCTGATATTATCCGATGACTTTATTTCAATTAAAGCGGTTTTTAGTCCGGGTCTTTCAATAACCAAATCAATTTCCAGTCCGTGTTTTGTTTTCATAAAAAACATCTTAAAATCTTTTTTATGGTAATGCTGTAAACGGTTAATTTCATTTATGACGAAGTGTTCAAACAAATCACCAAATTGATATGTATGCGGAAGGACATTAAGAGACAACGTGTTATTTAGCGCCCGAAGTACTCCGGTATCGAAATAGTAAAACTTCGGACTTTCCCTTTGACTTTTTCTGATTGAGGTATGATAAGAATCTATAGTGAATCCTAAGAGTGTATCCTCAAGAATTTGAAAATATGATTGCACTGTTGGAGTTGTTGACCCGATATCCCGTGCAATTTTTGAACAGTTGATGATTTTTCCGCTCATTTGCGCCGAAACCACTAAAAATCTCCGGAAGGGATCAAGTTTTCTGACGACTTGTTCCTGCGTTATCTCTTCCTTGATGTATGTATAGGCATAACTTCTTAAAAAATCGGTTTTATCTTCGTCTTCGGTGAAGGAAAATATTCCCGGAAGCGATCCCCATTTTAATATTTCCGTAATATCAAAGCTATCACCGATTTCATTATGCGTTAAAGGATAGAGATTATTTACAAATGCTCTGCCGGCAAGTAAATTTGCCCCGCCTCTTTTTAGTTTTCTTGCGCTTGAACCTGTAAGCGCGAAATTTATTTTCTTTTCGGAGATAATCATTTGCGCGACATCCAATAGCTCAGGGATTTTTTGAACTTCGTCTATTATCACCCATTTAATTTTTTTATGTAATGCCGCTATTTCATTTTTTATTATAGACGGATTTGAACTGTATCTTAAATAAGATTCAGGGTCGAGTAAGTCAATAAAATACGAATTCTCTTTGTTAAATTTCTCTTTTAGTAAAAATGTTTTTCCGGTTCCGCGGGCACCAAACAAGAAGAGACTGTTATTCTTGCTGAATTTTATTATTCTTTTGAACATACTTAATAATATACGGCGTTTATTAAAGTTTACTTTAAATTTTCCTGCTTTATTTAAAGTATGGTTTAAATTAAGCCGATTTTTCTTTAATTGCAAGATATAAAAGTGTTTTTTTTATTAACGAAAGAAGAGAGAGGGGGGAGAGGATAATTTTCTTTCTATTAACAGGAAACGCCTACGGCGTTTAAGAGCAAAAGATGTTACACAGAGTACGCAGAATTAAGTGTTAAGTGTTAAGAGTTAAGTGTTAAGTGTTAAGAGTTAAGTGTTAAGTGTTAAGTGTTAAGAGTTAAGAGTTAAGAGTTAAGTGTTAAGTGTTAAGTGTTAAGTGTTAAGTGTTAAGTGTTAAGTGTTAAGAGTTAAGAGTTAAGAGTTAAGTGTTAAGTGTTAAGTGTTAAGTGTTAAGGGCATCTCT
>Ga0247841_10008352_pt1 | contig 14954 bp, 11 predicted proteins | sample LaCruzMarch2015__2_FD_192410 | JGI IMG/M metagenome (GOLD analysis project Ga0247841, IMG submission 192410) | Freshwater microbial communities from meromictic Lake La Cruz, Castile-La Mancha, Spain - LaCruzMarch2015_18m | ecosystem: Environmental > Aquatic > Freshwater > Lake | place: Spain...
GGGACGCTGGTCGGTGTTCATGACATCTTCTAATGTAAGGGGATGCAAATGGAAGCGGTTGCCGACCTCTTCGATAATCTTTAACTGATGGACGCCGTCTATGTTGATCCATTTTATGGCCGTAGTGTTCAGCAGCGGCAAAGCCTCTTCGATTGTTCTTACTTCTTTCTCCTGAAAAGTCGTCTCATTATAAACCGTTACCGTGATTTTGACTTCACCGGTCTTGTGCTCACCGATATAGACCGGTGTCCCCGGCGGCAGGCCGGCTTTTTTTGATCTTTTCCTTGCGTTCTTCGGCATGATATTTTATTCACCTCGGTTAAGGGTCTGAATCGTTGCATCTGGAAGCACGAAAACATCAGGGTTTTTATGTTTATACTCGCCTTCGAGGATGTGGATAATCTCATTCAAATCCTTATGCCACGATGTGTCTTCTTTTTTTCCAAACCACCATTCATTCGCTTTGTCTCTATATTGTGAGTAGACGAAAACCTTTTTTACCCTGCTGTCTTTTTCCCTTTCACCGAAGGAAAGTCTCCCCCATGTGTGCTTTCCGAACCTCCCGAGGAGATAATGGATTACCTGTCCCTCCGGTACATCACAGAGGAGCACGATATGGCCTCCGGTATCTTTAAGCAGCATCTCGGCCAGGGAGAGGGCTATAATCGATTCATTTGCCTTGCTGTATGCGTTTGCAATAATTATGTCCGCCTTGCCGGGGGTTTTTGTGCTGTAATGAACAGAGGATTTTTCGGTCATATACTGATAAAGATCGTCAGGGTTGCCTGCGAAAATGTCAACTATCTCGGCATCCGTATTTATGAGAACATCTATCTTCGCATCAAGACACGCCATCCTTCCGCACTCTTTGATATCCTCGAGAAGCGGATTGTCAATATATTTCCCGATGCTGTAACACCTTTCCCGATGGTCCTTTAAAAGTGTCCCGTGATGGTATTCTATGGTGTCTATATGACATAATGCGGGCATGACGATCTTGTATCCGCCTCCGAAACCGCAGAACGAATGCGGCACAAAGGTTCCGATACCGACCCGAAGGTCGCAGGACAGATATTCCTTGTTAACCATGAGGGGTGTGCCGAGTCTTGTTTTCCCGACAAAAGTGCAGTTTTCATAAGGGTTGTGGTTGAAGACGGAGTACCTTTCGACAACCCCCGGTCCCAGTTTTTTCCGGAAGGCCGCATTATCGAGAGGGCCGTGGGTTCCGAGGGCACATATAAACCGTACCTGCTCGTCTCTGACACCATATTTCTCAAACAATTCAATGAGAAAAGGCAATATTTTGAACGTCTTAGTGGGGCGGGACAAATCATCGAAGAGTATGCAAATCTCTTTTTTACCCCTCAACATCGGCTCAAGAGGCGTTATTGTCCTTCTGAGGCTGTCTTCACCGAGGACCGTCTTCTTGTCGCCCTCCATGGGAAGAACGGTCGTGTTCCACCTGTCCGGAACTCGAAGGTGTATGCCGTAATCTCCATTCCACATGCCGTGTTTGAGGTTTATTTCCATGGTGTTAAAGTTACATTATATTATGCAGTTTCCATCACAAAACATACAGGTTTATTTTGAGTAGGACGCTATCTTCTTTAAGAAAAAATCATACCAGGCAGTACTGAAGGCGCCCTTGTATTTATCATAAACAGGGCTCACGGCCTTTTTAAAGGCCTCCCTGTCCTGGACGCTTAACGTGTATAGATCCACCTGTTGCGACCGCGCCTTTTCTATTGCATCGGTACTGCCTTTTGTGATCGCCTGTCTGTTGACCATCGTCTGAACCTCGGCGGCCTCTCTGAATACTTTCTGCTGATCCGGGGTGAGGGCCTTCCAGAATTTACTGTTTACCACCACAGGACATTCATTAAGGATATGATTTGTTATGGTGGCGAATTTATTCACCTCTGTAAATTTCATCATAACAGACGTATAGAGTGAATTGTCTTGACCGTCGATCACTTTCTGCTGTAAAGCATTGTAAACTTCCGGGAGGGGGAGGCTTGTTGGATTCGCGCCAAGCGCCTTAAATGTATCAATATATATAGGACTCACAACAACACGTATCTTTAAGCCCCTTAAATCGTCCGGTTTTTTTATCGGCCTCTTTGAATTTGTCATGTCCCCAAATCCGTTTTCGGTATATCCTATAAAGACAAAACCCCTTGAATCGCAATATTTGGCAAGCATTTCAATTACTTCCTTGTCTTCAAGAACCTTCCAGGCAACCTCTTTGCCTGGAAAGACAAAGGGCAATTCTATAATGGCGAACTCAGGCACAAAATTGGCAAGCACCCCGGAAGATACAGTCGCTACATGAAGAGAACCTGCCTGAACCTGTTCCGCCAAAGAGCGTTCGCCGCCCAGCTGACCGAGGGGAAACACCTGGACTTCCATGCTGCCCTTAGATTTTTCATTTATATATTTCGCAAACGCTAACGCCCCGAGATGCTGCGGATGGTCAAGTGGTGACATGTGACCGTATTTAATGACAGCCTGTGCTTTCGCAAGGATAAAAGATGAAAAGACAAGGGCGGTTACCGTCAATAGTATAAGGGCGGTTTTCCTGAACATGACACCTCCGCTTCCCCAAGATTATTATATCTGAGAAATTCTCATATAAAATCCTATGCTTGTCAAACAAAAAACCTACTTGAATAAGATTGGTGCAATTTTGCACTTTACGTTGAAATTATTAGTGGCACCAAATTCCTTATTGTATTGACAAAAAGATTTTTTATATTTTATATGAACTATAAATAAAACCTAAAGGGGTGCATATTATGAAAAAAGGATTATTTTATGTAACGCTCTTGTTTGTTCTGTTCGGTCTGTATATAGCTTCTCCTGTGTCCCATGCAGCCGACACAATCAAGGTTGGCATCATCGATACTTATTCTGGGCCAGCGACAACATATACACAGGACGTCCTCGATGGATTCACTCTGGCCATTAACCAGGTAAACGCAAAAGGCGGGGTACTTGGAAGAAAGATCGTTTTTGTCACGCGAGACGATAAATTTAAACCCGATATCGCGCTTTCCATGGCAAAAGAGCTTGTGTTAAGAGAGCGCGTCGACATCATCATGGGCTCCACAAATAGCGGTGGTGCCCTTGCCATATCGGATTTTGCGAAGAAAGAAAAAGTGCCGTTTATTGTAACCGACGCAAAGAGTGACAAAATCGTAGGAGAAAAGGGCCACCGTTATGTTTTTAACGCAAACGAGAACACCATGATGATTGGAAAGGCGACAGCGATCGCACTTTCCAAGAAGCCTTACGTGAAGTACTGGATCATGGGAGAAGACTATGAATTCGGCCATGCCTGTGCTGATGCAATTTGGAACAACCTTAAGGCCCTGAAGCCTAACGTGCAGCTGCTCGGACAGTCGTGGAGAAAGGTGGGGGAAGTCGATTTGACCCCATATCTGAGCGGCGCACTACAGGCTAACCCGGACTGTATCATCAGCGCCTCGGGCGGCGGCGGTGTTGTAAACTTTTTAAAGTCTGTTAAGACCTTGGGGCTTGCCCAGAAAATCCCTATTTATCAGCACTATGCAACGGATACCCTTGCGCTGGCGCCTCTCGGTCTGGAAGCCCCTGAGGGCGTCATGGGAAGTTCCAGCTATCATTTCTATTATCCAAATATACCGGAAAACAAGGCATTTACAGAGGAGTTCAGAAAGACCTACAAGAAATACCCCGGATCCACGGCGCTATACGGCTATACTGCCGGCATGTTCATAGCAAAGGCATATCAGAAGGCGGGGAAAGTGGATCGCGAACGGTTTATTGATGCCCTGGAAGGTCTTGTAATCGACAGCCCCATCGGAAAGCTTGAGATGCGCGCATGTGATCACCAGGTCACCCTGCCTATGTATTATGGGGTTACAAAGAAGGTACCCGGTTATGATTTTCTTCTGGGAGCGGACATGATAACAGTTCCTGGAAAAGATTACTTGCCGACCTGCGAAGAGATGGTGAAATTACGCAAATAAGATTGTTTGGAAAAGCAAAATTGTTGCATCCCGTATATCCTCCTTCAATCTTTTTATAAAAGATAGGATTAACGGACTGGGAAAGGATACAGTATTAGAGATCCCTTCCCAGTAACCTCCGAGGGTTTTGGCCGGCTGAAGTTGGTTTTGTCTCTTTGGTTGCCTTGACGATGATGTTCCAACCGAGATAGCTCCAGGGAAAGACAGACCCCAGCAATGTATCTACCCGGGTCAAAAATTCTATGCGATGAAACTGTTTGCCGGAGGATGGCAATGCGGGGAATTTATGTGGAATGATATACGTCGAGCGCCAGGCAAAAGGCTTTAACCCTGCCTTCTGAAGTTTCTTTTTAAGGTTCCGGGGGGTATAGAAGCGGAGATGTGTTGCATCCCATCCATACCAGTCCTTTTGACACCGCACAATGCGATGATACATTCCTTCTATCAAATAATTAAGGGAAAAGGCATTCTGGGTACTTACCATCAAGACCCCTTCGGGTTCAAGGCTTTGCGCGGCTACGTTGAGAAGTCCCTGGTCGTCTTCAATGTGTTCGATGACATCTTTTAACAGAATGACATCGAAAGAGGTCCCAGGCAGAAAAGCGGGCCATCTTTCGCTCACAACAAACTCGCATTTATCCTGGACCCCCTCTTTTTCCGTGAGATAGCGGGCCGTTGATAAAACTGTTTTTTCAGCGTCCACCCCCACGATACGGGCAGCGCCCAACCTGGCGGCATAGACAAGAAACATACCCGCACCGCAGCCATAATCAAGGAATCTTTTCCCCTTTAGGTCTCCCAGCAATTCCCTGATAAAGATATTTTTTATTATGCTGTAAGCCTTGCTTTGCTGATCCGTATATGTCTGCAAGGCCTTTTCGATATGCTCAGAGCGTATCCAGTGGTCTTCGGGGTATCTTTTTCTTTTCATACGTGGATGCGATGACCTGCAGGAAGTCCATTTGTTATTCCGGCCTGCCTGCAGCAAAAATACAGGCCTTTGTGAGGCTTATTCATCAAACTGCCTGTATACCTGTTCCCACTCCCGCCGTTCCCGTTCAAGGGAAAAATTTGTCATACGCTCTCTTGCGGAAGTACCAAGTGCCAGACCTCTATCGGGCAGCGCGGTGATCCGCTCAAGGGCACCCGCAATGGCGTTGGCGCTGCCCCAGGGCACAACGAAACCCGATATTCCATCTTCCATGAGGTTTTCCACTGCCCCTACACGGGTGGCAACGCAGGGAAGTCCACAAGCCATTGCCTCCATCAGGATATTGGGACACCCTTCCGACACAGAAGGGAGGACAAAGGCATCAAGGCTCAAAAGCCAGTCAGTCATCTTTTCATGAGAAACAGCAGGGCGAAATGTGAGGATATCCTGAATGCCCGTTCTTTTGATCATATCTTCACAGGTCTTCTGTTCCGAATCCCTGATTGTTCCCGTCAGTTTCAACGTCACATTGTGCCGCTTTCTTAATTCTGTCATTGCCTTAAAAAGGTAGGGCAGCCCCTTTGCATATTTGAATATGCCTGCAGAGCCTACGTGAAAGGCATTATCTTTAACACTGTGAGGCATCCATGATGCAGTGGGTATGGAAACGGAGTTGTAGATGATCTGCGCCTTCCCTTTAATTGGTGAGAGGGCGTCTGCCGTGTCAAGAAGGTCCTGACTGAGCGCCACCACTTTGTCGGCATTCTCCAGACCGCTTTTGCACATGGCAACCTTCTCCAGACTGAATATATATTTTTTTATATCATTCCCAACAATAGTGACGATCGAAGGCCTTCCTTCCTTCCGTGCAAAAAGCCCGGCAATATAACCCACAGGAAAGAGGAAGAAGCTGTGAAAAAGGTCAAAGGATTCGACACCGTGGAGTATTTCAAGGGACTGGTACATCATCTTGAAAGTTCGGGTATAAGGAGAATCCCACATCGTAGAGGGCCTGCCGGAAAGGTCTTCCGTTCCGATAATCAGCCGGTGAACCATGACCCCGTCAATGAGTTCATCCTTCCTGTTTTCGTCGAGGAGAATCATCGGTTCATCTGTAACCGTAAAATGGGCAACGTGGACCTCTATCCCCATGTTCCGGATATGCCGGGAAACGTTTTCCACTGTCCGCGCCAGCCCGCCCCATTGGTCCGGCGGATACTCAGGTGTTACAATGCATGTTTTCGTAATGTTACCTGTTCTTGGAAGCATATATGAGTTTAATAGTATCAAAGACACCGTCACTCAGTCAACCATGTTATTGCCTGCTCGTAGGGCAATTTCTTTACAAAAGAAGTGCTATGGGGTAATAATGTAGTTATGGGTAAAATGTGTTATGCCCCAATCTGATGTTCATCCCAAATTCCATTTCAAATCCTGGCAGGTGTGGCCGGGATCATACGATAACCCTCCTGCCTCTGAGGAGATGTATCCCTTTCCGGACGTTCCAGAATTAAAGATCAGTCGGGAAACAGCTATTGCCTCCATGGGTTCATGCTTTGCCAGGGAGATAAAGGATGTGCTCATTGACAGGGGTTATTCATACATCAGGGAAGAGGCCGATCATCCTGCCTCGAAACATGCGAGTGCTGCCTGGGAGCGGACATACAACTCCTTTTCCATGAAACAGATATTTGAGTATACCTTCGACAATTGGAGGCCTCGTGTTCGCTGGTGGAAGTCGCCCGCGTCCGGCATCATCCAGGACCCCTACCGAAGGATTATCCTTTACAAATCCATGGCGGAGGCGGAGGCGGACTTCGAAAGGCATTGCGTGGCATCGCGCACAGCCCTTGAACGCGCAGAGGTGCTCATTCTGACCTTCGGCCTTACCGAGATATGGGAAGATAAGATTGACGGGTCTGTGATCTGCCTTCCTTCCGGCACCTATGTAAACGAGGGCGGCGACATGAGCCGGTATCGCTTCAGGGTAAGCCGCTATCATGAAAACCTTGCTAACATGGAGCGTATACATGAGCTTATGAAGGCCCATAATCCCGGATGTAAACTGATTGTAACGGTCTCGCCGGTCCATCTTTGGGCAACATTCAGGAAGGACCTCGATGTCATAAGTGCGAGTTGGAATTCCAAGGCAACGCTCCGTGCTGCTGTGGATGAATTTGTTTCCAGCCACGAGAACGTATTCTATTTTCCTGCCTTTGAAATGGCGGTCACGTATAGGGTGATGCTGGGCAAACCTTTATTTACCGAAGGGAGGGAGCCGTTCCACGTCAATAAAGAGACGGTCAATTTCATTATGGATAATTTTTTCCGCATATTTTCCGATGAATCAAAATAAATGACCCCCCTTGTTCTCATCCACCCCCCTGCCATAAGCAAGCGGTACCTTCAAACGAAATTTATGCCCTATGGTATGGGTGTTCTCTATGCCTTTTTAAAAGCCCATGATGTTCCGGTGGTACAGTATGATTTCCTCATGGAATACCTCTTTGATGCCCCCGATGATATTAATTTTCATGACCATGAAAATGGTTTCTCGGAAAAAGATTTCTTTTCGTTCCTCAAGGACGACGGAAAGACACATAAGAGGCTCCGGGATTTTATTGTAAAGTACGGTTCGCGTATTCCGCCTGACGGGAAGATATATGCCTTTTCCATAGTCGCCTACAATCAATTCTGGGCAAGTCTTCTGCTGGCACAGTACATTAAGCAGGTAAACCCTGATGCGGTGATTGTCTTTGGAGGGCCTTTCATCACAATAAAACCGCTCGACACTTTTGTGGGGTACGGGTATGCTGACTACTGGATTAAAGGAAGCGGCGAAACACCTTTGCGGATGCTTTACCATGCCTATCATAATGAGCAGAAAGAGGAGGAGATAAGGCGGATTCCCGGGGTTATTTATCTCCGTCAGGGCAGTATTTTTCACAATTCGCAGTCCTGCATCGACGCAGAAAAGGAATTGCCGCCGGATTTCGAAGGCCTGCATATCGAAAGATATTGTTATGACCACCCGATAATCGGCAAGAATACGCTCTTTCTTCCCTACCGCATATCAAAAGGATGCCCCACTGGTTGTAGTTTTTGCACAGGCCGGCTGGTTGATCATTTCAGCACAAAATTAGCCCGAAAGGTCATCGGCGAACTGACGCTGCTTGCAGACAAATATCAGACAAGGGCGTTTATGTTTACCGATGCTTCGGTAAACGGGAATGCACATCTCCTTTCGGAAATCTGTGAAGGCATTGCTGAGGCGCTTCCCGGCATGAATTGGTATGCCTATGCGAGGATGGAAGGCTGCAGTCCCCGGCTGCTTGAGCAGATGCGCCGGGCCGGTTGTTTCAGTCTTTTTTGGGGTGTAGAGTCAGCAAATCCCCCGACAATCCGATTGCTCGGCAAAAGATTCCAGGTTGAAAAAATGTTTGAAATTATTGATATGTCAATTGGATTGGGAATCCGGAACTACATTCATCTTATATACAATACACCCCATGAAACAACTGAAGACATGCGGCTTTTCATCAAACTTGTTGAACACTATATCGATTCCGGAAAGGTTGTCTTTGTCCCCCACCGTTTTATGCTGGAGCCGCAATCGCATATGTATGCATATCCCCATAAATATGGTTTGACGGGCATCAAGAGACTTCAGCTGAATATTTTCGAAAGGGAACAGTATGTCTATCAGGAGACCGATGGAAAGACATATGACGATATCCTAAAACGTAATAAAGAACACCAGAAGATGCTCAAATCCCATCTCGAATGGATCAATTTGAGGAATGCAAAAGATAACCTGCTTAGGGAACAGATGTGAGAAAATGGGGAGGGATTTGGGAATGGATACTCGGGAGAGGATAGATTACCCATGTAAGCGTGAGAGGCAGGTGGTGCACGAAGGAAAAGGCAAAATGACTTGCCGAAACATCTCCACCATTCACAGAGACCCATCCGCACAAAGGATCAATATTGCCTTCCGAACGGACGACATCCGGTTTGCAGTTCCTCAAGACGGGGATCAGAGCAATACCCCTGCCTTCAATTAAAGGGGCTCGCGTCGCCCCCTCACCCGGCGCAGCCGTGTGAGCCTCCCCTTCTCGCCCGCTGTGCGAGCTAAATAATTGCCGCTCATTTATTGCTTTGCGAATTACAAATGTGCTCGGGTCGATTTCAACTTCTCCGGGAGAGAACTGCCAGCATACAGTGACGGTATGTTTCCCGTGGCCTCGAACTGAATCCTGAATGATCCAGTATTCATGGGCCCAAAAGGAGACCGTTCTTGTTACGGTAATCCTTGCACCTCTTTCGTCGAGATAATCCTTGCAGACTCCCGTTAGCGTATCAATCGAGCATTCCAATCCTTTCTTCTGAGAAAGCAATGATGATTCTAATGATAAATCCGGGTTTATATCAAGCGTTTCATGATGAAATCCCAAGCTTCCCCCCGCTGATCGTACTCTTTCCTGAAAAGCTAACCGGAGCCTCTCGGGGCCTTTCCTATCGATGAGGATCATATTATGGGCAACGGCTGAGCGGTAATAACCGGTAAGGGGCGTGGGTGCGTAGGTTGTGATTCCGGGGTCCACAAGACAAGGGACTCCATGAACTGTTATATCGAGAGAGAGGACATCTTCGTGCATGTGTGTCATTCCCGGAGGGCCTGACCTGAATACAAGGAAGTGTGAGTCTTTGTTGTAACCCGACCGCATAACGCCAATACCGGCATCGGGGTAAACATGTTCAGTGGCGGCAGCCGAAGCGCCTTCCCGGTCTTTTGTGCCTATCCATATAAAATCAGGACGGCCGAAGAGTTCTCCTGCAAGCCTCATGAGGACTCTATAGTCACCGGTTATACCACCTGAATCATTCAAGGAAGGCCAGGTGAAGTCAGGCCGGCACAAAGAAGCGAGGTATCCGGCTGCCCTTTCCAGGGGGGCCTCAAATACTGCCGGAAGGGGTACGTGTTTGACGGATGCCACCCTCTTCACTTCCAATAATGCATGGAGGCAGATGGCGTGATAAAGCGGCGACAGTTCAAAATGAACCCCGTCCGCCATAAATTGTCTTTGGAATTCACTTTCGAGACGACTTATTCCCTCCTTAAACCACCTGGCAGCTTCCGTAAATTCGGGGAGGCACATCCCGGCAAGGGCTAATGCCGTTGATTCCACGATGATCCAGTTATTCGGATGACCTTTGTGGTCCATGAGGTGGCAGGCATGTTCCCAGAAGGAACGGAGCATCAGTTCTTTGGTTTTACGCCTGAAGGATTCATGAGGCCATGCTATCCCTTTTATCCAGAGCCATTCCCAGAGACGCCATGCAGCAGACAGGGTTTCCCATGATGGTCCGGCACCACCGTTTGATCCCACAGGCACGGGATGCGCGATGATCCAGTCGTGGATTACCTGATCCAGAAATGCACAATAATACCGGTCTTTATTCTCCAGAAAGGCCGGTATTACTTTCCTCAGGAAGTGGTGCCGGTGCAGGAAGTGTGACCATTCCAGAATGCAGGACGGGTTTTCGTCCCATGGTAAGGGCCATGGAAGCCGTTGGCCCATGATGTGGCCCTTGAGCATCTCGTCTGCGGTCTCCTGAGGGTAGGAATGGTAGGGGGGGACAGAAAGCAATGACGCATACGCCTGCCCGTAAGGATTATCCGCATCTTCCCCTGGATTCCTTTCTTGCTGGATAAAGGGGGTTTTTGCAGGTGCACAATGGCTCAGCATCGTCTTGAGACCTCCACGTGTCAGTCGCGGGCCTGCCGGGAGCAGCCGGTCTTCGCCATAGACGGCGCCTATGTCCACTGCGATTAATCCCGTTGAAACGTCTGTTTTTTCATGTTTGCATATGATTTCTATGCGGGCGATGTCTTTCCAGCCATCAGGTTTTCCATATGTGCCAAATGACTCTCGGGGGAATGCTAATTCCACTTTTTTTCCGGGTGGCAGGCATTCCCGCCCGCCGCTTAGTGAAAAGGACTCATCGATCACATCTGTTTTGCCGGACCCGTGGAACAATCTCATTTCTGCATACAGGACTGTTTCCGTAAGGTTGGTTGCGGTAAGAGATAGTTGGTTGAATGGAGAGAGGTCGTGTACGGGGCAGGGAAGGTTTAAGTATATCCGGAGAGGTGATGTTGTCTGCCCTGGGGCTTCAAAAAGCAATTCCCTTGCCGTAATCGTGTCACAAATGAATGCATCTGGAGGCAGTTTAGGGTTGTTCATAAAGATATTTTCAGCTTTTTATACCGTATTATCGACATGGTCAATAAAAGTATAGTACTGTTATACCATAACTGATTGTCGAAAAAGGCTGTAAAACAGTCAAGGAAGGAGAAACGGTGAAAGTTTTTCTTGCGAGGCATGGTGAGACGCTGGGGAACAGTCAGGGGCTTGTCCTCGGGCAGGAAGACTATCCCTTGACGGATAAGGGCTTTAAAACCACTGCGAATTTGGCAGACATAGTAAAAGAGACTGTCGGGAAAGGCCTGATCATATCGTCTCCCCTTGGCCGTGCACTGGAGAGTGCACGGATATATGCCGGCAAAACCGGATGGCAGATAGAGGTGATGGCAGGAATAGCCGAGCTTTCCTGCGGCCTGTGGGAAGGGCAGCTCAGGAGCGTAGCAGCGTCGGATCGGCCCTTTATCCGTGCAGCATGGACGGTGTCCCCTCCTGAGGGTGAGAGCTATGCCGACGGAGAACCCCGGGCGGCCGAAGTCGTTCGGAAGATAAAAATGATGAAGGGTTATGATGTAGCCATTGTTGTAGGCCACGCGGGGATAAATCGTGTCTTCCTGAAGCTGTGGCTTGAGATAGACCCCCTGTACATGTTGAATGTCCAGCAGTCACATGAAACGATATATATATTGAATAGCTGCAACGCTAAAGGAGTGGATTGGATAAGCGCCGACGGAAGTACCGGCCGGGGGCTGATAGTTGAAAAACCATAAAATACTTCTCATCGAACCCCCCTTTTACCGGCTTTTTAAAGAGACCTACGGGCTGGTCAGGTACCCCCTTTCTCTCGGGTATCTTGCGTCATCCGTAAAAGCAGGGGTGGATTGGGATATCATGACCTATAACGCTGATTTTATACCGGCCAGCGATCCTTTTGAAGTGACGTATTTTAAAGGTGCGGGCTTTGCGCGCTACCGCAGGACCCTCTGTGATATATCGCACCGGATATGGCAGGGGATTCGGGATGTCATCTCCGGATATGCACCGACAGTTGTGGGCATCTCAGCAAAATCATCCACCTTTGCGTCTGTCCTCCGGGTCGCAGGTATCGCAAAAACGATCAATCCCGAGATCGTTGTTATTGTCGGTGGTTCTCACCCTTCTGCCGTATTTTCAAAGACATTTGACACGACAGGCATTAAAGGGGGTCAGGTCAACAGGACAGAAGCGGGCGACGAGGTTTCTTGCCGGGATATCGATATGTTTGTTGCCGGTGAAGGAGAAGAGACGATCGTTGCGTTGCTGGATGCCCTTGAAAGGCATAAGAGCCCTGATCGTATCAGGGGGATTGTATACAGAAAGGGGGAAGATCTTATGGCAACCTTGCCGGGAAGGCCCGTAAAAAACCTCGACGCACTTCCATTTCCCTATCAATATGCTCCTTACGTCTTAAAAGATTACGAAATATATCCGTTGTCAGCTTTCAGCAATGTTTTTGCTACGCGGGGATGTCCTTACCGTTGCCTTTTCTGCGGGTCCAGAAACGTATGGGGGAGAGGCGTACGGTTCCGTTCGCCCCGCAATGTGGTTGAAGAGATACTGAATCTGCAAAGCATCGGCATCAATGACATCCATTTTGGTGATGACACCTTCGGGGTTACAACGCCATACCTCCAGGCCCTTTGCCAGGCTATCAAGTCTTCATGTCCAGGGATCAGCTGGAGTTGTGAAATCCATGTTCGGCTCGTGAATGACAAGAATATATCCATTATGAAAGAAGCGGGGTGTTTCATGATCCAGGTCGGTATTGAGTCGGGGAATAACGAAATCCTGAAAGAAGTTAGAAAAGGCTTTACCATCGATGAGGCACTTGCAGCATGCAATATCATCAGGAACCACGGCATAAACCTGCAAACCTTTTTTATGGCTGGATTCCCTCAGGAGACAGAGGCGTCTCTCAAAGATACTGCGAAGGTCATCGAAGAAGTTGAATGTGAAAAGATTATGTACAGTATATTTACCCCTTATCCCGGTACGGAGGCTTTCGAGCTTTGTCGGGGCAAAGGCATGATCGCCCCCGATTATGACCCGTCCCTCTACTGCCACCAGAGCCCTGAAAACTGCTTCTGCGTCAATTTGTCCCATGAGCGTTTCAGAAAACTATCATCCCGTATTGAGGAAACGGTAGTGCAAAAAAACAGGGCAATGCGCAGTCGAATGGAACAATCAGAACGGACGCATACTTAACCGGTTTTCAAGGTCGGTAATAATGCCTTTGCCAATTTCGTATTTATCGAAGCTGAAATGGAGGGGAACCGTGTTCCGGTTGAGAAGGTCCAAAAGGATATGGTCAGGCAGAGAGGCGAGCATCTCCTCTTCGGTCATCACAACGACGTTATCACGGGGGATGAGACGCGCACGGCGCTCCTGCTCGCCGCTGGAATGATGTTCCGGTATAATGAGGGCCTTAGAATCGGTCAGGAGGATCTCATTGATAATATTGTAGCCTGCACGGCATACGACCAGTTTCGATGCATGGATAAGGTCTGCAAGGGGGTAAAAGAATGGCAGGAACCGGACATTTTCAAACAGGGGGTCGTTCTGTAAACGTTTAAATATGTTCTGGTCAAGATACGGGTCTATGATTATGATGATCTGGAAGAGCCTGCTCAACCCTGTGCGATGAAATGTGGACATAAGACACCGGCTCAAAGCGCCTACATCGCCGTGGCGGGAGAGGTTCATGAGAATGATGGGTTTATCCGGAAGACGGAATCGCTTGAGAACCTCCTGCGGATCAGGCAATTCATCAAGATGTTTATCGGTTATTCTCCCCACATACCGGATTTTCGATTCTACGAGAGGATCATTGCCGAGGAACTCCCTGTTTACATCTATGGTGGTTTTATCATCGAAGACATAGATTAAATCATATAATGATACAAGCTCGGTCATTGGATGCCGGAATCGACCTTCATGCAATCCGGTGGTCTCACCCAAAATGCCCCGCGATATGTTAACCAGGAGAAATTCGTCGGTTGCCCCTTTGGAGGACTTTTTTCTGTTAAGAAGGGGGACGACTTCGCCCGATAACCCGTCAATATAGTGCTCAATCATCAACACATCAGGCTTGAAGCAATCAAAGGCATCGGCAATGGCTCTCATCCGGAATTCGAGGATGTCGTCGAGACTTGTCTCATGGAGATACCGGGGCGCTAAAGAGCTGCCTTTCCCTGTTATCACCTTTTTTACACTCGGGAGTTTGATGACTTCAATGCCTTGCCTTAAAAGAACATGGGGCACAGATGTACCCGACACAACAAGAAAGTCAATGTCAGGCCGCCATTTTTTTATGCCTGTAATGAGTGCCAGTACCCTGAAGATGTGGCCAAGGCCTATAGAGTTATGCGTGTAAATGAGGATGCGGTGAATACGGTTTGACAAAACACCTCCTTTTGATGCAGTCTATAAAAGAGATGTGCATATGTCAAATGATAACTATGCGCTATGAAACGTTTTCTTTCAAAAACGCTTAACATATATGATCAGGAAATTGGAAAATTCCTCTGGATAGGCGCTATCTTTTTCGGCATCTTCTTTATTATGGCCATCTTCCGCAGCTATGTGGATACAACATTTCTCAAGCGCTATGGCGCCGGCTCAATCCCGCTCATGCTGCTCATCAATGGTGTTGCAACTATCGTTGTTTTCTGGTTTATGAATCGACTCAATATAAAATTCCCCGATCATAGGCTCCTGAGCGGTTTTCTCATGTCCTGTGCCCTTGCAATAACAATCCTCTTTTTTATG
>Ga0247841_10008354_pt1 | contig 14951 bp, 13 predicted proteins | sample LaCruzMarch2015__2_FD_192410 | JGI IMG/M metagenome (GOLD analysis project Ga0247841, IMG submission 192410) | Freshwater microbial communities from meromictic Lake La Cruz, Castile-La Mancha, Spain - LaCruzMarch2015_18m | ecosystem: Environmental > Aquatic > Freshwater > Lake | place: Spain...
TTTGCCGGATCCATCGGATTGTTCTGGGTGAACGGATTCAGCCTTTTCCCTGCATCGGAGAAGCCACAATTCTTTATCCGTATTGAAACGCCGCTTCAGTCAGGCATCGAATATACCGATTCAGTTACGCGGGATATTGAAAAACAATTGGGTCAAATACCAGAGGTACGATTCTTTGCTTCCAACGTGGGGAAGGGAAATCCTCAGGTTTATTACAATGTTACACAAGCCAACCCCCGGAGCGACCTGTCGGAAATATTGGTAATGCTGGAGAGCAAAACCCCTGCAACAAAAAAATTGGAAATTATTGAACACCTCCGGAAACAGTGGAGCAGCTACCCGGGCGCCAGGATCGAAGTTAAAAACTTCGAGCAGGGTCCCCCGGTTGCCGCACCCATTGAGGTCAGATTGTTTGGCGACAACCTTGACACCCTGCGCATGGCGGCTATCAAGGTGGAAAAAACCCTCGGCGAAATTCCCGGGACCATTTACATAAACAACCCGGTAAGTAATTTGAAATCAGACCTGGTAATTGAGGTAAACAAGCATAAGGCCAGCCAGTTTGGAGTTCCCACGATCAGCATCGGACGTACCGTTCGCATGGCTGTGAATGGTTTGCAGGTTGGCCGGTTCACCGATGATTACGGTAACAATTTTGATATCGAAGTAGGCACACCGCGTTACGGAAAACCCCGGCTCGACGTTTTCGACAATCTTTATGTGAACAATGTGCAGGGCAAGGCTATACCTCTTAAGCAACTTGCCAGTATCCGGCTGGAGACATCACCCCTGGTAATAAACCATCACAACAAAAACCGGACAGTATCAATCATATCCTACATCAGGAAGGGATACCTCACTGACAATGTCAACACGGAGGTGACCCGAAAGATGGCGGCAATACAGTTGCCTAAAGGATACAGTTACGAAATGGGCGGAGAATATGAAAGTCGCGGAGAATCGTTCAGCGGGTTCACAGGGATTGTTCTCACGGCCTTATTCCTTTTCGTAGCCGTCCTCATCCTGCAGTTCAAATCATTCCGCAACACCCTCATCGTGCTTTCAGTGATACCTTTAGGCATGGTTGGGGCCATGGTTGCTTTGTGGATCACGGGTAACTCTGTTTCATTTGTTGCCATCATCGGCCTGATCGCACTGGCAGGTATTGAGGTTAAAAACACAATCCTGCTGGTTGATTTCACCAACCAGATGCGCCAGGAGGGCGTACCGCTCGATGAGGCCATCCGCAGTTCGGCTGAAATCAGGTTCCTGCCGATCGTATTAACGACCCTGACTGCCATTGGCGGCATGCTCCCGATCGCCATTTCGACCAATCCCCTCATCTCCCCGCTTGCCATTGTAATCATCGGAGGACTCATCAGCTCCACCTTGTTGTCACGGATTGTAACGCCCGTGATTTATAAACTGATCCCTCCGAAATTGTGATTTGGTTATTGTATATCACGGTTTTTTGAAAAATATTTTCAACCAGGATCATTGAATCATTGTATTTTGATATCTACTTTCGTTTGATGTAAAAGTTCTGATAGTAAACCAATTATTCATCATCTAAATCTATGGTAAAATAGCTGCATATTATTGGATACGTAATCGTTACGGCCAATATTTGATATTGCATTGTCAATCTTCAAATGGTTATATTGCTGAATATCCATTCAAGCCTCTTATTTTAAAAATATCGATATAATCATAACCTGGGTAACCGGATTACAAAAAACAAATGATATGGAAAATTTTAAAATTCTATCCTCAAAAATTCTTTTAGCAGCCTTTATATATATCGTTATTTTTACAATGTCTGGTTGTAAGAAATGTCGCGAATGTACGGCTAAGGCTTGGGATGGGAGTATATCTACTGCAGAAAAGTGTGGTACTGGCCCGCAAGTTCAATCCTTTGAAAACGACTTTAAACTCAACCACTTATTATATGAAGTTGAATGTCATGACAAGTGATCTTTACTTCCGGCATATGACGAAAATGGATGCAGTGGACAACCGGATGGAGAGGTCAAACCATCAGAATCCGGTGCCCATGTCCAAACTTTTATCTGGTTCGTTAGAAGATAAGTATCCATTATTGCCTGACGATGGCCGAACGATAATTTTTATAAAAGACAAGGGTCTCGAAAGGGAAATACTATTATGGCTTGTTCAGGTTATTCATGTTCTGGATGAACAGTCAATTAATGAAGCCCTTAAAATTTCAGAAAAGGTCGATGCCTTACTGCTCGATAGCGGGAACCCGAATCTGGCAGTAAAGGAACTTGGAGGCACCGGACGAACTCACAACTGGGTATTAAGCCGAAAGATTGTTGAACAAGTCAGGGTGCCGGTCTTTCTTGCCGGAGGTTTGAACGCTGGTAATGTCAGGGAAGCGATTGAGGTTGTCCAGCCCTATGCCGTGGATGTTTGCAGCGGGGTTCGGACGGACGGAAAACTCGACGAGCAAAAGCTGGAAGCTTTCCTTAATGCGGTATGGCGAAATTAACATGGTTCTCCAATGATCTTTTCCGGTTCGCCCTTATCCAATAACCAATGAAAAAATGACGATCGCAATAATGATAATCACCCACAAGTAAGCACCCGGTCGGGCAAAGTTCATTGTCCAGCCAAGCATCCTTTTCCGCTTTGGTACAATTAATCGTTTGTCCTTGCGGTTGAAATAGAAGATGCCCAACTTGTAGTTTTGGGGATTATCGACCATCGGATCGTAGAATTCATTTACGAAATGTGGTTTCATGTGTTAATAATTTGTTTTTTATTGGCCACATGGAATACCCATAAATAAACATTTACGGTTTGTATGAACGTTGTCCTTATGGGTATTTCATATTGATGTTCTATTTTATCGGCACTTTTGATTTCACCTCCCCATCAAACTCCGGTGCCGGTTTGAATGCCGGAATGAAGTGAGCCGGAATATTCATGCTGGTACCCTTGGTGATGTTTCGGCCCTTCTTTTCAGCCCGTTTTTTCAGAAGGAAGGTGCCAAACCCGCGCAGGTAGATGTTTTCACCTTTTATCATATTTTGTTTGATGCTGTCCATAATGGCTTCCACTGTCACGGTTACGGCTGGTTTTTCGAGGCCGGTCTGGGCGACGATTTGGGTAATGATTTCGGCTTTGGTCATATAAAAATAAATTGAAGGTTGATTTGTTTTAGCATTAAGTTCATCTTCGGTGGCATTAAATGGCAAAGTATTTTTATTAGCTGTTATTGAAAACGTGCGCTGATATATTTAAGGTTCATATCCCGTACCTCCACTTTGCCATTGTCATAATACAGCACCACATTGTCTCCCGAAGCGCTGATTTTCTTTAAATTGGAGTAGAATTGTGCGGCAATATATTTTAGAGTATAACCTCTCACTTCAACCTTGTTGCCCTTCAATGATGCGATGTATTGTGCCATAATCGTGTTGATCAGGAGGAGCAAAAATAGGATAAGAAGTCCATTCATTTTCGTTTTCATGAATAATTTATTGAAAATAATGGCATCACTGTTAATTTTATGTTAGTCCTGAAGACCTTGAAAAATGTTTTTATAATGCCTTTGTCCGTTTATCCAAAAGGAAAGTTGACCCTTTGTGAAAACAACACTCGGGAAATCAAGAGGCCATGAAAAACATCCAGCACATATCCACAAATAGTGTTTATGATTACAGTTAGCCAGGGTTATGCACTAAGAAACCACACAGAAAGCAAAACCTTTAGCAGGTTATCTTACAGAGATGTATCCTGTAACTCTCGATAACGGCAGAACAATTATTTATATATCAGATAAAAACAAAGAAGGTGAGATTAGGTCTATGATTTTACTGCACCAGTACTGGCAGGGGTGAAACTTGGATTGGTGGAGCTATTGCTGCAAGACACCAGAAATATCAAGCAAAGAATTGGACCAGGCATTGATTCTCTCATACCCGGGAGGTGTTAATAATCAGCATCAAGCGATTTAATTCGTTTATTCGTACAGGATACATGTTATTAAGAATGCTTTCGTTTCATTGATCGGGTTCTGGCAAAAAAATGATTCAGGAAAGGAGAACGGCAGAACAATCAAAACTGATGTTTTGGTTGCCTTACCTGATGCTTTTTTAAATGCCGTCAATCCTCAAAAGGGCTTAACCCTTTGTGATATCAATCCCACCGCTTGGAAATAAAAGAAAAACGCCGGATTCAGAAAACATGCAGAGAAATTTGTCGCCATCGCGGTATATGAAAAGAGTACATTTTATTGTGGTAAATTTTGTGGTCATCGGATAGGAGAAACGCGAAAATAGAGAAACAAGGTTTTAATCATCCTCATTTTTTTCCTAAAATATTTTTTCGAGAGATAGTATGATTACTAATGTTTCAGTCTGATCATTCCGTTTGCTGCATCGATATCTGTATTATCCTTCAGCAGAGCTGACAGTTCATTCACATGAAGTTCGATTCTTGAAAGAATATTTACACAGGCTGTTGCATGCCCGTTGAAGTCAACCCCTAAATAAAGCCCGACAACGATCGTGTCGTTACCTGGAATTGGTATCGGATACCTGCCGAAACCCCTTTCATTAAATTCTTTTGCTTTTATTATAACAATTAAATTTCCTTTCTCCTCAAGCAACTCTCCACTAAAGGATAGGCTGTTTTCTGTTGCAATATTCACTCTCAGTTTGCTGTTGAAACCAAACCTAATTGTCCAATTCTCACGTTTAAGGACTGGCCTGTTATTTTCCCATACCTGGTAGTAGCTGTTCCACTGTCCTGTAAGATAATTTTTTTTGAAAATCTGTCGCCATAGGTAATTGGTGCCTTTGATTATGTATGTAAAGAAATAACCAAGTAAAAATCCAGCCAGGGTTCGCACTATCCAGTTAGGTTCCTGTTGAAATATCTCTGTCATAAAAGAAATTATAAAATTTATAAGTGCTGTTTGTGGGATATGCCGCCTAAATTGACAACCCTGCACCGCTGCGCAAGATCACCTTCCAGTACCTATAAAAGAATGAACATTTCCTTCCTTTGATAAGCCCTACACAAAAATAGTTTTTTGTTACTAATCAGTCGAAATTATAATTGGTGATGAAATTCAAAGCAGGCAACACACTTTGTCCATTTTTAAAGGCCGTGTCAATAATGGATCTCAGGATGGCAAAGTTTTCAGCAGCATCAAACACCTTGAACTGGCCGGATATTTTCTATTTTACCTTGACATTACAGATGGCTCGTTCTGTACCATTGTTATCGGGAGGAACATCTGGATGATAGAGGAAGGTAAAGACATGATCACGATACTTGATTATTCACTTTTAAAACGTAATCAACTCTTTGTGGTTTGGCTCCAAAGGCTCACACAACAAATTATCCAGATCTCTATCCAAATGGTTTCGGGTATGATTGGAGTAATAATAATCAACAGGAGTAAATTGTTTTTTAAGTCTCTCCACTTCCATCAGCATAATCCGGAACCTAACTGGATACACCGATGGGTTTGACCATCTCAGGCCAGTACAAATCGACCATCCCTATTCATTGATTGTCATAAGTTTGAAGTGGTCAGACAAAATCGGCGAAGGGTAGTCAATGCGACTGGTCTGTCCAACAAAAAACCACTTACATGATTAAATGTAAGTGGCTGATTTTGAGGTGGGCCCAACAGGACTTGAACCTGTGGCCAGCTGATTATGAGTCAGCTGCTCTAACCGTCTGAGCTATGGGCCCGCTCTAATTTCGTATTACGATTGACGAATTACGAATTGAGGGCTGCAAAAGTAGCTAAATTTTACGATTTTTGCAAAATCAAGTCAACATAATGCATTTTTCCCATGCGACTCAACCTACAGAAAATTTCAATTCCGAAATCCGAAATCGTACATCCGGAATCCATTAAAAACCTCATCTTTGACTTTGGCGGGGTGATCTGCGATATTGATGTTAAACGTTCCGAAAAGAAATTTTTTGAACTGGGCTTTAAAAATTTCGATCCGGATTATGGGATATCGACTTCCAAAACACTGTTTGCTGCCCTCGAAACAGGTGCGATATCTCCACAGGAATTCAGGGATGATATTAGAAAGTTTTTCAGTGTTCCGCCTACAGATACACAAATCGATGAAGCATGGAATGCCATGCTTTTTGATATCCCGGAACCCAGGATCAGACTAATCGAAAAATTGCGCAAACACTTCAGGATATTCCTTTTAAGCAATACCAACCCAATTCATTACCAGAAGTACCTGGCCAATTTCAGGCAACAGTATGGCTATGCCGATTTTGAATCTTTGTTCGAAAAGGTATATTTTTCCTACCGCATCGGGCTTAAAAAACCTTCCATTGAAATATTCAACTTCGTACTCCGGGATGCTGGCATGATCCCGAACGAAACCCTCTTTATCGACGACACCCTGATCCACGTGGAAGGGGCGCGGAGTGTAGGAATTCACGCTTATCATCTGAACATTCAACAAGCTGAACAAATCATGGATCTCTTTCTGCCGGGCTGATAGGGTTCTCATTCGCAAGAGTTTAATAAGAAAATACTTGACTTGTGCCCAAAAAAGCATTACCTTTGCCGCCCTTTTTAACCGGCCTAAAAACATGAAATTATCTCAGTTTCGCTTCCACCTTCCCTCCGACCTTATTGCAAGTCACCCGTCAAAACACCGTGATGATGTGCCTATGCTGGTGCTTGATCGCAAAACGCAAACGATTGAACATGCGCATTTCAGGGACATCCTGACCTACTTTGGAGATGGGGATGTATTCATCATCAACAACACTAAAGTTTTTCCTGCCCGCCTTTATGGAGAAAAAGAAAAAACAGGTGCCAAGATCGAAGTTTTTCTGCTTCGCGAACTAAACCGGGAATCCCGTCTGTGGGACGTGCTGGTTGATCCTGCCAGGAAAATCAGGATCGGTAATAAATTATACTTCGGAGATGATGATTCACTTGTGGCGGAAGTAATCGATAATACCACATCCCGTGGGCGAACCATCCGGTTCCTGTTTGATGGCCCTTATGAAGAGTTTAAAAAAACGATCCAGCGCCTGGGTGAAACGCCACTGCCTAAAATCCATAACCGCCAGGCCACCACCGAAGACGAAGAGCGTTACCAGACCATTTTTGCCAAACACGAAGGAGCTGTAGCCGCCCCTACAGCCGGAATGCATTTCAGCCGCGAGATCATGAAACGGCTTGAACTTCAGGGTGTCTCATTTGCTGAGATTACCCTCCATCTGGGATTGGGCAACTTCCGCACAATCGACGTTGAGGATCTGACAAAACATAAAATGGACTCGGAGGAGATGATCATTGAACCTGAGGCAGCTGAAATAGTGAACCGATCAATGGCCGCGAAACGACGCGTGGTTGCAGTTGGTACTACCACCATGAAAGCCATCGAATCATCGGTAACAATCGCCGGTAATTTGAAACCCTACCGCGGATGGACCAATAAGTTCATCTTTCCACCGTATGAATTCAGCATAGCCAATGCCATGATCACCAACCTGCATATGCCTCAATCGCCCATGATGATGATGGTGGCCGCCTTTGCAGGTTACGACCTGCTCATGAAAGCATACGAAGTCGCCGTGGATAAAAAATATAAGTTCTTTACTTACGGCAATCCCATGTTGATCCTGTAAACAAATCTTTTTCCTGTTGAAAAAATCGGCGATTATCGTGGCTGGCGGTGTTGGAACCAGGATGAATGCCGGAATTCCAAAACAATTTCTTATCCTTGCCGGCAAGCCTTTGCTTATCTATAGCATTCAGGCATTCGCCAATGCCTGCCCCGGGATCACAATTGTACTCGCGTTGCCTCCCGATCAGTTTTCGGCCTGGGATACCCTTTGCAAACAATTTGCCTTTACTGTTCCTCACAAGGTATCTGCCGGCGGAATAACCCGTTTTCATTCGGTTCAGCAAGCGCTCTCGGAGCTACCCGATGATGGACTGGTTGCCATCCACGACGGCGTAAGGCCCCTGGTATCTGAAACCCTTATCAGAAATGCATTTATAACCGCCGAAAATTTGGACAACTGTGTTCCCGTTCTGCCGGTAAACGAATCACTCAGAATGGTGACGGGAAACCTCAGCGTACCGGTTGACCGGTCATCATTCAGGGTAGTACAGACTCCACAGGTGTTTTTTTTAGCACCCATCAAAAAAGCGTACGAACAATCGTACCAGGAACGGTTTACCGACGACGCCACTGTTGCCGAAAGTACCGGGGAAACCATCCATATGATCCCCGGAGATCCGGTCAATCTGAAGATCACCCATCCATACGACCTGGCGGTGGCTGAATACCTGATTGAAAAATCTGATCCTTAATGTTCACCAGATCTTCCTTTCCAGCGATAAGGCAGGATAAGTCCCAGAATTCCAGTCACTGGCACATAAATCAACTGAAAAACCTGGGCAACAAAATAATATCCGCGGAATTCCTGTTTTGTTGAAAAACGCATCATGATCATGACCATCGGATATTCCAGAAGGATCTTCAACAGCCATAACACCAGAGATAAAACAAAGATCCGGGGGTTCCAGAATCCCAGAAAAACCCCGGCTAAAAGCAATACATGAAGCAGGTAGGTAACCAACCCTGTGAGGATTACTGCACGATCGCTGTAACCAGGGCTCTTTGATACCCATCGAATCCGCTGATGAAAAAAACCAGTCAGTGTTGACTCGGGTATAGTTCTGACAATGGCCAATGGGTCGAAATTGAAAGAGATGGCGTGATTTCCATAATGTTTCTTAATTGAACTCATCATGAACTGGTCATCCCCCGACCGATATTGCTGGTTTCCGCTAAACCCACCCGTTTCATGAAAGGCTTGGCGCCGGTATGCAAGGTTCGCACCGTTACACATCACGGGATATCCCAACCCGGCCGAACCGGCAGTTGTGGCCATCAGACCAAGGAATTCAAGACTTTGTATTTTCTGCAGCAGATTTTTTTCCCTGAAAAAAACAACCGGTCCAAGTACCATTTGCTGACTTTCATTTTTAAAGTTTTTCACCATGCAAGTAATCCAGGATGACCCGTGAAACGTATCGGCATCTGTAAAAAGCAGTATCTCACCCCGGGCCTGCGTTACTGCTCGTTCAATTGCCTTTTTTTTTCCGAAAGCCCGCTGTGGTGCATTTGCGGATGAAATTAGTACCAGCGGAAATTCGGGAAATTGCCGCGCAAACCGTCCTGCAAATTCCATGGTGTGATCATCAGAATAATCATCAGAAACAATGACTTCCATCTGTGTATCCCGAAAATCCTGTGTGCGCATCTCCTCCAGAAGCCGGAGTATGTGGGTTGCTTCGTTGCGGACCGCGATGATGACGGAAACATTAATTATTAGAAAATTTGAAGATTTGGGTATGCCGGGTTTAAAAGAAGTGTTAAACGGATGATAAATTAATGGGCTTTGCTGGTTTGCCGATTTACTGATGTGAAACAGCGAAGCGGTGAATGCCGTGATAATGAACCCGTATGTTGCAAGGAACAGAATCATTGTAAAACCAACAAATTCTTCAAAACCCATCTTTCTTATCCTGATTATCTGAAAACATCTGAAATTATTTCTCAGAAAAATGTAAAAATTTCATCCTGCATCACATTGCGGCAGTGATTAAACCCTTGCCCTGAAAAACTGAAGCCTGAAAATGAAAATCGTTCCTAACAGCGCCGGGAGACCTATATTGATCAGCCACAACGAAGTGGAGGCCGCTAAGATGCCTAGTTTGACAGTTCCTTCAAATACATCCGGCTGGTCGAAGAAAAATCCGAAGAAATACAAAGCAACCGATCCCCGTATTCCAAGTTCGGTGAGCGCCACGGTGGGAATTACAGCCATGATAAAATAGGTTAAGGAGATCAAAATCAATGCACTCAGGAAAGGAATCCTGACATCAAAGACCTGTAACAAAAGAAAAAACTGTGTTGAGAAAACGGCATATCTCATCAGGCTTAACAACAACACCATAAGCAGTTCCCGTTTGCGGTAGAGGGCAAAAACCCTGAAAAACCTGCGTAATTTTTTTAACCGGTTTTTTAACATTCTTTCCTTGAGTGTTGCGAGAAACGAAAGGTTGAGGTACAATCCCAGGAGAAGGAGATTGAAAACAACAAGCAGGACTGTCATACCAATAAAGATGTAATGGTGGCTGAAAACCGCCTCCGTAAAGTAATGCATAACAAAGACCAGTAAGGATGCTGACCCGGCAACCACCGTTACCAGAAGCTGGCCCATGCTTCCGACCAGGGTGATCAGGATCCCTTCAACCACACTTGATTTTTTCAGGATAAATACCCGGCCAATAAATTCCCCGGTACGGTTGGGTGTAAATGAACTGATGCTTACTCCCGCTAAAACTGCCTGCAACGCTTTGAAAAAGCCGATCTTTTCAATTTTCCCTATCAGAAATTTCCATTTCACTGCCTCCAGGCACCAGTTTAACAGCATCAGGACCAGGATGAACAGGAATTGTGATGGCACACCGGGTTCATCGGAGATTTTCTTAATGACCCCAATAAACCCTGGAAAGTCAGCCTTGCTAAAAACCTGGAAATAGATGAAAATACAGGTCGCTGCAAAAATCAATAATTGCAGTATCAGGTTCCCCTTTTTCCTTAATTTTGACAGGTTTTTCAACATAACTTATGACCAGCGAACGCATCATCTTAGGAATTGACCCGGGTACCACTATTATGGGATACGGCCTGATCGGTGTGACCGGGAACAAGATCCGGATGCTTGCCTTGGGCATGCTAAAATTAAACAAATACGACGATCATACCTTGCGGCTGAAGATAATTTTTGAGCGTGTGGTCTCCCTCATCGAACAATATCATCCCGAAGAATTAGCCATTGAGGCGCCATTCTTTGGAAAAAATGTTCAATCGATGCTCAAGCTTGGAAGAGCCCAGGGAGTGGCTATTGCCGCTGCACTTTCGAGGTCGGTTCCTATATTTGAATATTCCCCGCGAAAGATAAAGCAATCCATCACGGGAAAGGGCGCCGCTTCTAAGGAACAGGTCGCCTCTATGCTAACACACCTGCTCGACATACGCGAATCACCCGAAACAATGGATGCAACCGATGGCCTTGCAGCCGCGGTTTGCCACTATTTTCAGAAAGGGACAATGGAAACCGGTAAGAAGTTTTCAGGCTGGAAAAGCTTTGTGACCGCAAATCCGGAGAGAATAGGACCATAACGATTTACGAATGAAGAAAAATCGGGACACGGGACACGGGACACGGGACACGGGACACGGGACACGGGACGCGGGACAAATGGCGAATGGCTAATGGCCAATGCCTAATGGCCAATCCCTACATCAGCTTCTGGTAAACCATCCACCAGCGATCGGGGATGTCGTTTTCACAGGCTACCTGGTAATCTTTGTAGGAACACGGTACAAGGTAATGACGTTCATATTTGATCCTTTGTTCAGCAGGCAAAGGAATCTCCATCCACCAACGATCGGTTTTCTTGCTCTTGTAAAAAACGATCTCTTCCTTGTGATCACTGATACTGACTCTGTATTTCAGATAATCTTCCTCGTTTTTGAATGGGAAGTCATGGGCACGGTTATAAAAGCCATCGATAAAATACCAGATCATCTGGGCAACCAGATGAGCGGTTTGACCGGTTTTATCATGTTTTGGGTTGACTTCATAAAAACCAATTGAGGTCAGTTTGTCGCTTAAGCCTGCATAACGGATAATCTGGCAGGCCTCTTCTCCGTAAAACCCGTTGGGGGTCGCATTCCCGTTCCCTGGTGCATCAGAATTCCGGATGGACGAGATATCAAAACTGAGCATATCTGCATTGCGGACTATTGGTTCAACTTCTTCGAGACTTTCGCGTACAATGCCAAGCCTGTAGGTATCGAAAAACAGATTTTTCATGAGCCGCAAGGCATCCTGATCAATAAAATAGGTTTGGTAACCTATGTTGGCATAATTGAACAGATAATTGGGCTGATGCAAAATAATGTTGCTCAGATAGGATTGCGAATCCATCTCCTGCTCCGACTTTCCAAGGTCAAACATGGGATCAACCGCAACAATATTGATAATCTGGCCAAGACTCTGATACGCCTGATAATTTGCGTAGGTCAGATCCTGACTACCCCCAATAATAACCGGCAGTACATTATTGCTTATCATTTCAGCAACCACTGAACTCAGGGCAAAATAGGTATCCGTAACAGTAAATCCCCGCTTTATATTACCAAGATCAACCAGCTTAACGGGATGAGGTCCGGTATTGAGTTTATAAAGAAATTTCCGGATGGAATCAGGGGCCAGTCCACAACCAGCATTTTCAACGGCATTCCGATCATCTTTCACCCCGATCAGGGCGATGTCGTAGCGTGTATAATCCGGGAAATCACTGGCATCATTATAAACACCGATTACATTTCCAAGCCGGGACTGGCCTGCGGATTCACCGTTGCGGGCATATTCACCCGGGTCGATCGGTTCAAAAAAAGCAGAAATATCCATGGGACATTACTTTTTCTTCTTTGATTTAGATTTTGAGGGCTGTGTTTCAGCAATTATCTTCTTGCAATCCGCCAGGGTGAGCGCTTTTGGATCATTCCCTTTCGGAATTTTATAATTTTCCTTGTTGCTGGCGATATATGCGCCGTATCGGCCGTTCAGCACCTGGATCATGGTCCCGTTTTCGGTGAATTCCTTCAGGATTTTCTGACTGTCCTGCTCTCTCTTTATCCTGATGATGTCACAGGCCCGTTCCAATTCAACTGTCAGTGGATCATCATCTTTGGGAAGTGAATAAAAGAGTGAATTGTGGCGGATATAGGGTCCGAAACGTCCAATAGCCACAGTAACAACCTTCTCCTCAAATTCACCAAGTGACCGGGGTAGTTTGAACAACTCAAGCGCTTCATCGAGTGTAATCGTATCAATGCTCTGTCCTTTTTTCAGGGAGGCGAATTTCGGCTTGGTCTCAGCCTCTGCATCCCCTACCTGGACCATGGGGCCATACCTGCCGATTTTAACAAATACGTTTTCTCCTGTCCTGGGTTCCTTTCCGAGTAGTTTTTCGCCACTCACCTTGCCCGAATTTTCCAGTGTGCCTTCAATCTGCTTATGAAATGGGAAATAAAACTCTTTGATCATCTGGTTCCACACCATCTTTCCTTCGGCTATTTCATCGAATTCCTCTTCAACAGTGGCGGTGAAATTATAATCAAGAATATTGTTGAAATTCTCAACCAGAAAATTGTTTACCACTGTACCGATATCTGTCGGGAAGAGTTTGGATTTCTCAAATCCTACATTCTCGGTTTTTATCTGTTCGGTGATAATGGATTTCCGGAGTGTGACCAAAGTAAAATTTCTCGTGACGCCTGGCCGGTCTTCCTTCACAACATATCCTCTCTTCTGTATGGTCGAAATGGTGGGTGCATAGGTTGAAGGCCGACCGATACCCAGTTCCTCCAGTTTTTTCACCAGCATGGCCTCCGTATACCGGAAGGGTTGCTGGGTGAATTTTTCCTGAGCATTCATTTCCGACAAGGTGAGCTTGTCTCCGATACTCATTTGAGGTAGCATGCCCTCTTCTCCATTCTGCTCCTCTTCGTCGGTCGATTCCATATAAACTTTCAGGAATCCATCAAATTTGATCACCTCCCCACGAGCAATGAATTTTTCATCCGCCCCGGAAATGGATATCGTAACATTTGTTTTTTCTAGTTCAGCATCAGCCATCTGCGAGGCAATGGTCCGTTTCCAGATCAGTTCATAAAGGCGTTTGTGTGATTTGTCTCCCTCTATGGTCCGGTTGGTCATAAAGGTCGGACGAATGGCCTCATGTGCCTCCTGTGCCCCTTTGGATTTGGTTGTGAATTTGCGTGTTTTCACATATTCAGCTCCGAATGCCGCAGTGATTTCCGTTCGCGACATTGCCAGGGCCATGTCAGAAAGGTTTACCGAGTCGGTACGCATATAGGTTATCATCCCCGACTCGTAAAGTTCCTGTGCCACACGCATAGTGTTGGCTACCGAAAATCCCAGCTTCCTTGAAGCCTCCTGCTGCAGTGTGGAGGTTGTGAATGGCGCTGCGGGCGATTTTCGGGATGGCTTGGTATCCACATCTTCAACTGAGTAAGTGGATGGAATACACTTCTTCAAAAATGAAATCGCTTCCTCCTTTTTCGCGAAACGCTTGTTCAGCTCTGCCTTCACGGCATTAACCTTCTCCCCGTTCTTTAACAGGAAATCGGCAGCTATGCGAAATGCGGAGGTGCTCAGGAAGCTTTTAATCTCCTCCTCACGCTCCACGATCAGCCTCACCGCGACCGATTGAACCCGGCCGGCCGACAAGGATGGTTTGATTTTTTTCCAAAGCAGAGGGGATAGTTCAAAACCTACGAGCCGGTCCAGCACGCGGCGTGCCTGCTGGGCATCAACAAGATGTTTATCAATAGTCCTTGGATTTTCAATCGCTTCCTGGATAGCCGATTTAGTAATTTCATGAAAGGCGATACGTTTGGTTTTGGCCTCATCCAGTCCAAGAGCTTCGATCAGATGCCATGAAATGGCCTCTCCTTCGCGATCCTCGTCAGACGCAAGCCAAACCCATTCCGAACCCTGGGCAAGCTTTTTTAATTCCGCAACAATCTTCTTCTTCTCAGGAGAGATAATATATTGTGGAATGAATCCATTTTCAATGTCCACCCCAAGATCTTTTTTTGACAGATCTGCCACATGTCCCATGCACGACTTCACCGTAAAATCCTTCCCCAGAAACCCTCCAATGGTTTTGGCCTTGGCAGGAGACTCAACAATAACTAAGTTCTTCGTCATATGGATACCGTATTTAGTTCTCGAAATCCGGTGCAAAAGTAAGACAATTAAGTTAATCCTTACCTTTGCACCTCTTTTTTATGCTTAATCGGTCA
>Ga0247841_10008355_pt1 | contig 14951 bp, 15 predicted proteins | sample LaCruzMarch2015__2_FD_192410 | JGI IMG/M metagenome (GOLD analysis project Ga0247841, IMG submission 192410) | Freshwater microbial communities from meromictic Lake La Cruz, Castile-La Mancha, Spain - LaCruzMarch2015_18m | ecosystem: Environmental > Aquatic > Freshwater > Lake | place: Spain...
TTGTATTTTCATCTATTCTTTGATCCCATTTATGACTTAATGTATAATCAAGGATATAAGTCATATTTCCATTTTTGTCAAAATCATAATATTCATCTTTTACAGTGCCTGTCCAAACAATATTAGAGTCAACGTCATTAAGTCTTTGATACCAAAATTCTTCTTTTACTTTTATGCCATCAATTGTTAAATGCCTTCTTTCGTAAAGACCGGAATTGTATATTGTATATATAGTATCCTTACGGGCAGTAATATCCCATTCCCCACTCATTCTTTGTTTTCTTGTGCGAAATGAAAAGAAAGGATCTTTATCTCCTTTTTGACAACCTGTTATAAATGAAACACTTATTAAAATGCTTGATATCAAAAATATACTCGTAATTTTTTTCATAAATATAATTTTAATATATTCATCTGAATATTAAAACTTCAAAGATAATTTAAAAAATGTAAAATTATTATTTTTTTTATTTTTTTTCAAAAAAAAATGTAAAAATTTACTATTTAATTAACATTAATATAACCATGTATTTATATTAATTTATTAATCAAATATTTACATACCCAACTCTGTTTTATAAGAATTCTCTCTTTTTATTTAAAATTCCCAAATTTAATTTAATTATTCAAATATCTTGTAAGAGTTTCAATAATTTCGTCTTTTAATATTAAATTATTTATATTAAATTTTCCTTTTTCCTGAATTAAAGTCAATTTAATTTGGTTATTACTATTTTTTTTATCGTGTAATAAAAGGTTATAAACTAATTCAAAATTGTCAATATTCAGACTAAACTTACCATAAAGTTTATATATAAAATCAGATATTTGAATATAATCGTTATAATTAAATTTTAATTTTAAAACCGATAGATATGTTTCACATACAATTCCATAAGCAACTGCATAGCCATGAAGTATCGGTCTGTTTTGTATATATGATAAACTTTCAAAAGCATGTCCAAAAGTATGTCCAAAATTTAATGCTTTTCTTATACCCTGTTCTAATGGGTCTGTTTCTACAAAATGCTTTTTAGTATTAATAGAATTTAAAATAATAGAATTTAATACTTGATAATCAATATTTTCTATATCAATATTTTTTATATTATTCCAGTAAGAAATATCAAAAATTAACGAATGTTTAATTATTTCTGCAAAACCAGAAAGAAAGTTTTGTTTATCAATAGTCTTTAAAAATACAGCATCAATAAATACAAAATCAGGAAAATAAAATGTTCCGATTTCATTTTTTAAAGAATTAAAGTTAATTCCTGTTTTACCTCCTATAGAAGCATCAACCTGAGATAATAAAGTTGTAGGAATATTTATAAATTTAATACCTCTTTTAAAAGTAGATGCAACAAAACCACCTAAATCACATATTACTCCTCCTCCGAGGTTAATAATTAAAGATTTTCTGTCAGCTTTATTTTCTGTTAAATAATTCCATATATAAATTGCAGTATTAATTGATTTATTTTCGTCTCCATTTTTAATTTCAATAATATTAACATTATCAAACGCATTAATTATTATTGGCAAACAATATTTTTTTGTGTTTTGATCAACAATAATAAAAATTTTTGAATAATTGTTTCCTTCAAGATACTTTTTAATGTCTTGTTCAATATTATTTGTATATAATATATTGTCTATGCTAATTTTGGACATTGTTTTATTTACTATTATTTTTATTCAAAAATAATAAAAATTTAGTTTAATAGATTAATTAATTTGTTAATTAGTTTTCTTTTAAGTAAATCTTTATTTTTGTAAAATATTTAATTGAAATTTTTCATTTCATTAATAACTGCATCAATAATGTCAGATTATTTTATTGAAAATTTAATTGATATTCCAAGATGGTTATATGTTGTTGCTTTTATGCTGATATTTATTTTTATCTTAGTATACAGGTATTTTTTACATTATAACTATATATATTTCGATGATGAAAACAATAAAATTATTATTAGGTATTATCATTTAAAACTATTTAATAAAAACTTTAAATCAATTGAAATACCAAAAAATTCTTTTGTGAAATTTGAAGAGAAAATATTCTTTTTAAAACAAAGGCATGATTTAATATTATATCAAAAAACAAATAAAGGTATTGCAAAATATCCTCCTGTTAGTATAACGGCGCTTAATAAAGTACAAAAAAAAGAAATAATTCTATCGCTTAATAAAACAAAAGCAAACGCTAAATAGTTTTTTATATAAAAAACTCTGCTATCAATTCTTCAAATTTTAAAATTCTTTGTTCTCCTGATTTCATATCCTTTACTTTTAATACATTATTTTTTATTTCTTCTTCTCCAATAAAAATAACATATTTTACGCCTTTTTTATTTGCATAATTCATTTGTTTTGCTATTTTTGCTTCATCAGGATATATTTCTGCACTTATACCTGCATCACGTAAAGCAACTAAAATTTTTAAACTATACTCAACTTCATTTCCTCCAAAATTTATTAACATAATTTTAGGAGTTGAAACAAAATCATCAGGAAAAAGTTTAAGTTGTTCAATAATATCATATATTCTATCTGCACCAAATGAAATACCTACCCCTGACATATTTTCCAAACCGAAAATTCCTGTTAAATCATCATACCTTCCTCCCCCACAAATACTTGCAAAAGAAATGTCTTTAGGAACAACTTCAAATATTGTTCCTGTATAATAATTTAATCCGCGAGCAAGAGTAATTTCAAAGTTAATGCCTGACTTAATATTTAATACATTACATTTATCCAAAATATATTCTATTTCCTGAATTCCAGTTAAGCCGGTTTTATTATTATTCAGCAAGATTTTTAAATTATCTATTTTTTCCTGGTTGGTGCCTTTAATTTTTAAAAATATTTTAAGTTGTTCAATTGATTTTTCAGGCAAATTCTTAGCAACTAGTTCTTCAATAACATTTTGTAATCCTATTTTATCAATTTTATCAAATGCAATTGTAATATCAGAAAATTTCTCAGCTAGTCCAATTTCTTCAGCAATACCCTGAAGAATCTTTCGATTATTTAATAATATGGAAACTTTGATTTCAAATAAATTAAAAATTTCATTGATAAGCTGAATAAGTTCAACTTCATTTAACATAGAATTGCTTCCGATAATATCTGCATCACACTGATAAAATTCGCGATATCTGCCTTTTTGAGGACGATCTGCACGCCAGACAGGTTGAATCTGGTATCGTTTGAAAGGAAAATCAATTTCATTTTTGTGCATAACCACAAACCTTGCAAATGGAACTGTTAAATCATAATGCAGTGCTTTTTCAGAAAGTAAAGGTGTAATTTGTTTCGAACTATTTTTATCAACATTATTGATATCAATTTTTTCTAAAAAATCACCGGAATTCAGTATTTTAAAAATTAATTTATCCCCTTCATCACCGTATTTGCCAAATAATGTGGATGAATTTTCCATTGCCGGTGTTTCAATAGGTAAAAAACCATAACGATTAAAAACTTCTTTTATAGTATCAAATATATAATTCCTTCGAATCATCTGGATAGGGGTAAAATCCCTTGTCCCCTTAGGTATTGATGTTTTAATAACCATTTTATTTCTTTAATTCAATTTTTAACTCGCTTAATATCTTTAAGTTAAATCGTTCGGATTCATCAGTTCCTTCTTTTGGCGCCCAAGATGCAAAATTCTTATCATTTAAAGGAGAATAAGGGCCGTCTTTAAATTCATAAGCAACTGTATTATTTTCAAGAGCAATTATAGTGTGCCAGGTTTTTTCGGGAATTTCAACTGCAAAGTTTCCTTCAGCAATATTTAATACAATATAATCAATAATATTTCCAGTATTATCAAATTCGACAACCAGCGCTGAGCCTTGCAAAATAAAAAATATCTCACGTTTATCAGGATTTTCATGTTTATGTGGTTGAATATAGGATTCAGGTTCAATTGCGTTTAATAATCTTTGAAGAGGATCACTCATTTGTGAATGAAAATTGTAATTTATTCTTTTTCTTTCAGAAACTACAGCTTGTTTAGAGATTTTACTTATCAGATTATTTGTAATCTTTATCATAATTATCAGATTTTATTTTGCTTCTGCAAATAGTTCTTTTCCGGTTTTCCCTCCAATTGACTTTAAATATTTGATAATATTATTGTCAGTTGCAATATCAAGAGCAGTTCTTCCGCTGATATTTTTTGAATTTACATCTGCTCCATGCTCTACAAGGTATTTAACTGTTGCTAAATCTCCATCATTTGCAGCCAAAGAAATTGCAGATAACCCAACTAAGTCTTTAAGGTTTACATTTATTTTACTTTCAATTAAAAAATTTGCTATTTCAATATTTTTATTTTTTAAAGCAACAAGCAAACAAGATTCACCTGTATTTATAGTCTGGTTGACATCTGCGCCATTTTTAACAAGATATTTTACAATATCAATAAATCCATATTTTGAAGCATAAGCAAGTGATGTCCATCGTGCTTTATTTTTATAATTAACATCAGCACCTCTTCCAACAAGTGACATGACTTTTTTTAAATCACCTTTTGCTGATGCATCAATAAGTTTATCCTCATTCTGAGAAAAAGCAACAAAGAACAAGCTACAACATACAATTGTTAAAAATAATTTCATTTCTTAATATTTTTTCTGTTTATAATAATTTATTTCAATTTTATTTATTTTTTTAGTTGCAAATTCAATATTTATATAATGTTCTATTGATTTTACTTATCTATTAATCTACAATCAGTTTTTTATACTTTATCCTTTGGGGACCAACGTCTCCCAATCTTTTTTTACGATTTTCTTCATATTCAGAATATGACCCTTCAAAAAAGCAAACCTGTGAATCACCTTCAAATGACAGAATATGAGTAGCAATCCTGTCTAAAAACCATCTGTCATGTGAAATAATCACAGCACATCCTGCAAAATTTTCAAGACCTTCTTCCAATGCTCTAAGAGTATTTACATCAATATCATTGGTTGGCTCGTCCAGTAACAAAACATTTGCTTCTTCTTTTAAAGTAAGAGCTAAATGTAAGCGGTTTCTTTCGCCACCTGATAAAACTCCGCATTTTTTTTCCTGATCAGCACCTGTAAAATTGAATCTTCCTACATAAGCCCGTGCATTCATTGAGCGCCCACCTAATTGAACAAATTCACTATCATTAGAAATTACCTGATAAACAGTTTTTTCCGGATCAATTGCTGTATGTGTTTGGTCAATATATCCTATTTTTACAGTATCTCCAACTTCAAATTCTCCTTTATCTGTTTTTTCACTGCCAATTATTAAACGAAACAAAGTGGTTTTTCCTGCACCATTGGGACCTATAACTCCAACTATTCCTGCAGGAGGTAAAGTAAAGCTGAAATTTTCAAATAATAATTTATTTCCAAAAGCTTTAGAAATATTATTAGCATTTATGACTTTTGAGCCAAGTCTTGGTCCATTAGGTATATATATTTCTAATTTTTCTTCTTTTTGTTTTACATCTTCATTTAATAATTTGTCATACGCAGATAATCTTGCTTTTGCTTTTGCATGACGGGCTTTAGGAGCCATCCTCACCCATTCAAGTTCCCGTTCTAAAGTTTTTTGACGTTTACTTGCTGTTTTTTCTTCACTCGCCAAACGTTTTGTTTTTTGTTCAAGCCATGAAGTATAATTACCTTTCCAAGGAATTCCTTCTCCCCTGTCTAATTCTAAAATCCATTGTGCAACATTATCAAGGAAATACCTGTCATGTGTAATTGCAATAACAGTTCCTTTATATTGCTGTAAATGAAGCTCCAACCATTGAATTGACTCTGCATCTAAATGATTTGTGGGTTCGTCAAGTAATAGTATATCCGGCTCCTGCAATAGCAACCTGCATAATGCAACCCTTCTACGTTCTCCTCCGGATAAAGTTTTTATAATACTTTCCGGCTCCGGACAACGTAAAGCATCCATTGCACGTTCCAATTTATTATCTATTTCCCAACCATTATTGTGGTCAATTAGTTCTGTGAGTTCTCCCTGCCGAACAATAAGCTTGTTCATCTCATCATCTGACATTGGTTCAGAAAATTTATTATTGACTTCTTCATATTCTTTTAACAAATCAATAACTTCCTGAACTCCTTGTTTGACGACTTCTATAACCGTCAAATTATCGTCAATCTGAGGATCTTGTTCTAAATAGCCAACTGTATAACCCGGTGAAAACACAACTTCTCCTGCAAAAGATTTTTCAACTCCTGCAATTATTTTCATTAATGTTGACTTACCTGAACCATTTAACCCAATAATTCCAATTTTTGCACCATAATAAAATGATAAATATATATCTTTTAGTACTTGTTTATGGGGAGGAAATATTTTATTCACCCCAACCATTGAAAATATTATCTTTTTATCGTCTGACATACTATTAGTTAAATGAATTATTTTATTGGTTTAAAGATATATTATTTTTACTAATTTATAAATATTTTTATTTTTTATTAAATAAATTTTATTTTTTAAATTTAAAAGTGCTTTGTAGTAATCAATATCTCCGATTAGTAAAGTTGATTTCTTTTTAATTATTTCCAATATATTTTGAAAAGAAATAATTTATAAATATTTTTAAAAAATATTTAATTATAGCAAAATACATATTTTTAATCTGAAATAATCATTTATATGAAATCAATAAATTTGAAAAATACATTACTCACAATATTTGTTATTGTATTTACATTCCAATCAAAGGCACAATGGGTAAACAAGTCTTTTACTTTTGGTTCAAAAGTCAGACAATACCGTGTTTATATTCCATCGATATATAATTCTGCAAATCCTGCTTCTTTGGTAATTACACTGCATGGTCTGGGCGACAACATGACAAACTTCAGTGGAATCGGTATGAATTTAATTGCTGACACCGCAAATTTTATAGTAATTGTACCCCAAGCATTATCTGACCCTTTAGCCGGCACAGCATGGAATTCCGGGGCAGGAATATCAAGTTATTATCCAAACTCAACTATTGATGATGTCGGTTTTTTAAACGCATTGATTGATACTGCAAAAGCAAATTATTCAATTAATCCTTTACGTGTATATTTATGTGGATTTTCAATGGGAGGCTTTATGACTGAACGCATGGCATGTGAATCAAATCAAAAAATTGCAGCCTTTGCATCAGTAGCTGGAACAATAGGTAGCGGATTAAGCCAGTGTAATCCCGGCAGGGCTGTTCCAATTGCTCACTTTCATGGAACCAGTGATCAGACAGTATCTTACAGTAGTAATTCTTATGGTATTGATGCTGATTCTCTTATTCATTTTTGGATTGCAAATAATCAGTGTGATACAACTGCAATACATACCAACCTGCCTGATAACGTAGCAGATGGATATACAGTCGAACATTTTGTTTACCCCAATGGTCTACAAAATACAGAGGTTGAATTTTTCAAAGTAAATGGTGCTGACCATGTATATCTGACTCTTCCACAAAATGATATTTCGTATTCAGAAGAAATCTGGAAATTTTTTAATAAATATCAACTTCTTATTTCAGGTATTAATTCAGAAACTGATTTTAAACAAGATATTAATATTTATCCTAATCCTGCCAATGACTTTATTAATATTCAATTGCCTCAGAATATTTCAAACGAAAAAATTACTATTCAGCTTTTTAACACACAAAGCATTGAATTATTTTCAAAACAAATTACGGGATCAAATTATCAATTATCACTGTCAGATAAAAATTTAAGCAATGGGGTTTACTTTTTACGAATATCCTGCAATACAAAGACTTTTATAAAACAAATAATAATATTAAAATAGTATTATTTCATTTATTTTGTCCATATCCTTATATTTAAATTCAGCTCATTAACAAGATTATAAAGTAATTCCAAGTAAGTATAATATTCTTCAATTTGTTTAAATCCCAAATGTTCTCCTAAAATATGAGGAGCAAAAATATCATCCTCCATTGGGATTGAAATATAAATGCAAGAATCAATAAATGTAATACTTAAACTACGATTAAACTTTTTTCTTACTTCAACAATTTTTTCCATGAAAGATGGTGTTAAAATATATCTTGCCTCAATCTGATCGGAACTATGAACTTCAAAAAATTCTTCAAACTCTATATTTTCAAGTTTAACAAGACCTTTAGCATCTATAATATTTCTAAGGCTAATTAAACTTTCGGGAAAAACATAAGTTTTACCATAGAATTTTTTATTAAAATCCGCTTTGAATAAAAGTCCTTTATAAATATTACCTGTCTTTCTTTCATATTTGTTACTTGTCCTGATAGTAATATCTTCAATAATATCTAATTGAGAAAATTCAAAATTTGTTTCATTAATTTTCCCTTGTGCAAAATCACTTCCATTGTATTTAATTATTTGAGTTTCAGATTTATTTTTAAAAATCACATGGTCTTCACCGCCGAGATAATAAGTGATTTTGTGATTTTTTTTAACTGATTCGGCTGAATATGAAGATATTTCTGAATTTAAAAAATCGTTTATACTTATATATTTATCAGGAATATACACAATATTATTATCAATATGTTCAGCAATAGGAGAAATAATTGCTTTTTTGAATTCAATATTTAATGTTTTAATTCTTGACCTAACAACTTTCGAAACTCTGAAATATATTAAGTAACTTATAAATACAAACAAAAATAAAAAAAACGTACCAATAAAAGCACTAAAAAACTTCCTGAAAAAATGCGGTGTAGTCTTTCCTAAAAACTGATCACGCATTAATTCTCCAAAATGCGGAAAAATTGGAAGTAAATACAATAGTTTAATTAATACTCCTATTATAAATACAATAAGAGTCATTAAAATTATAGATTTGATTTTGTTTTTTCTGATATCGGGAAAATATTTTTTCTCCAAAAATGGAAATATATAGGAATTTGTAACAGAATAACATGCCACAAAAAATATAAACAGAACTATGATTTTTGCAAATATCGGGAGTATTTCCCATACGCTAAAAAAATTATTAAAAAGTACAACTACAATAATTGATATTGCAGAGTAAAATAAAATTTTGGATATTAACTGAATCGGGATTAAAGATTTTCTCTTTTTTTCAAATGCAGGGATTAGAGAAGCAATATTTTCATTATAAAATGTTTGTAATTCACTTAATGACTTCATTAATTCTAATATTAATTTATATTTTTGTGATTAGTTAAATATGGCAAATTTAAAAAATATATCAATATTGCCCGACTAAAAAATAAGTTAAATTGGATAATATAAAAGCATTATTTGTAATAAATCCGAAATCAGGAGTAAAGAAAAAATTAAATATTCCTGATATTATTGCCAAAACAATAGGGACGGCTATTGACTATAAAATTATTTTTTGGGAATTTAAGGATCAAGATATTTCTGAAATCATAAGGAATTATATTAAAAATGAAAATTATAATACAGTTGTTGCAGTAGGTGGCGATGGCACTGTAAATAAAATAGCTTCGGTTTTAATCAATACAAATATTGCATTTGGAATAATTCCCATGGGTTCAGGGAATGGACTGGCAAGACATTTGAAAATACCTTTAACAATTACTAAAGCCATACAACTTATAATAAGAGGTAAAAATATTAATATTGACAGTTGTGCTATTAATAATCAACCATTCTTCTGTACATCAGGAATAGGTTTTGATGCACAGGTAGGAGAATTATTTGCACATACAAAAAAAAGAGGTTTTATAAATTATGTAAAAATTATTTTATCTCTTTATAAAAGCTATAAGCCGGAAGAATATTTACTGGAAATAAACGATAAAATAATAAATGTCAAAGCTTTTTTAATAACATTTGCAAATGCTAATCAATGGGGAAATAATGCAATTATTGCTCCTTATGCTGATATTCAGGATGGCAAAATAAACATTACAATTATTAAACCTTTTAAATTTTATAATGCTTTAGCAATAGTATTCCGTTTGTATAATAAAACTATAATTCATTCTCCTTTTGCAGAAAACTATAATGCACAAAATATTAAGGTTTTAAAAAGGAATAGCAAAGTAATTCATTATGATGGCGAACCTTGCCATGCAGATGAAAATTTAACAATTAATATTTTACCGAATTCTTTAAAAATTATTGTACCTTAGCAAAAAAACATCTAAAATATGGATACAATTATTAAAAATAAGTTTCTGAATCTCTGGAAAAAGTATTTTAAAAATTCTGAGTTGCCAATAACATTCTATTATTCAGACAATGATAACGGTGCAAAAGAATTTATAAAACCCAAAGGAAGAAGTTGTTTAATATGCGAACTTGCTCAAGTCAGAAATGGTAAATCTTTATACTTTACTGCTGATACGGTTGCATGCGGAGGAGGAAAAAGGTATCTTGGTTTTTCTGATGCATTATTCCCTGATTTCAAATATTTTTTATCGTGTGGTATTCCCGGGAAAATGGAAGGAGAACGATATGTAAGAACTCCTGAAATGGTTGAAGAAATACAAAAAAATCAGAAAAAAATAAATGCAAAAGGAAATAAAATAATATTTAAACGCTGGGATAATCTCACTGAAAATGACAACCCCGATGTTGTGATTTTTTTTGCAAAACCTGATGTTTTATCGGGGCTATTTACTCTTGCAAATTTCGACCAGACTGAGCCGAATGGTACTTTTTCTCCGTTTGGTGCAGGTTGTGGCTCTATTGTCCATTATCCATATTTTGAAAAAGATTCTGAACGACCAAGAGCAGTAATAGGGATGTTTGACCCATCTGCCCGACCTTGTGTACCAAAAGATACTCTTACTTTTGCAGTACCAATGGTTAAGTTTTTAAAAATGATCGATTATATGGAAGAAAGTTTCCTGATTACAGAAACATGGAATAATGTTATGAAAAGAATTGAATAAAGAAAAAAGAATATAGGCTATTAAAATAACGACATTATATGGACAAATTGACCAAAGAACAACGTAGAAAAAATATGCAAGCAGTGAAGAACAAAAATTCACAAATTGAAAAGGCATTAGGTAAAGCTCTTTGGGTAAAAGGTTATAGATATCGAAAAAACGACATTTCTATTTTTGGAAAACCTGATTTTACATTTAAAAAATTGAAATTAGCAATTTTTGTTGATAGTGAATTTTGGCATGGCAAAGATTGGGAAACTAAAAAATTTGAACATAAAAGCAATCAAGAATTTTGGTATAATAAAATTGAGCGTAATATCCAACGAGATATAGAAGTAAATGATTACTTATTAAAAAATGGTTGGAAAGTATTGAGATTTTGGGGTGAAGACATCAAAAAAAAAATGTATTTTTGTATTGACAAAATTGAAACTGTAATAAGTGAAGCTAAAAGAAAAAATATTAATTGAAGAATTTTACGGCAAAAAATTTAAAATAAGGATTATAGAACCTTTTGATAATAAATTAGCTGTAATTACTCATTATCTGCATAATAAAGAAAATGGAATTTCTAAATTTTATAAAAATGATGCTTATAAATTTGTAAAACAATATTTGGAAATTAAATTTCCTGATGATAAAATTACAAATAAAGTTGCCGAAGATGTTTTGCAATACATGATTTTTGAAGTTAAAAATGTACCATTTCTTCCCCCTGCAAAACCAAAATTTAAATTTATTGATTTATTTGCAGGAATTGGTGGATTTAGAATTGCAATGCAAAATTTAGGCGGCAAATGTGTTTTTACTTCTGAGTGGGACAAGCAAGCTCAAATTACATATAAAGCGAATTTTGGTGAAATTCCATTTGGCGATATAACAAAACCTGAAACTAAAAATTATATCCCTGATAATTTTGATGTCTTATGTGCAGGCTTTCCTTGCCAGGCATTTTCAATTGCTGGACGACGCTGTGGTTTTGAAGATACTCGAGGAACTTTATTTTTTGATGTTGCAGAAATTATAAAAAACAAACAACCAAAAGCGTTTTTTCTTGAAAATGTTAAAGGTTTAATAAATCACGATAAAGGAAAAACACTCTCCATAATTTTAAATGTTTTACGGAATGATTTGAATTATTTTGTTCCAGAGCCGAAAATCATTAATGCAAAAGACTTTGGCGTTCCACAAAATAGGGAAAGAATTTATATTGTAGGATTTAGAAAAGACTTGAATATAAATGAATTTAAATATCCAAAACCTTTTGACAAACAAAAAACATTTGCGGAAATAAAAGAAGAAAAAGTACCAACTACGAAATATTATTTATCTACTCAGTATTTACAAACTTTAATCAAACATAAATCACGCCACGAAAGTAAAGGAAATGGTTTTGGTTATGAAATAATTCAAGATTATCAAATTGCAAATGCAATTGTTGTTGGAGGTATGGGGCGAGAAAGAAATTTAGTAGTAGATAAAAGAATTACGGATTTTACACCTATAACTAAAATAAAAGGTGAAGTAAATAGAAAAGGCTTAAGACGCATGACACCAAGAGAGTGGGCAAGATTACAAGGGTTTCCAGATAATTTTAAAATTGTAGTTGCAGATTCCTCAGCATATAAACAATTCGGAAATTCCGTTGCCGTTCCAGCAATTCAAGCAACAGCTGAAATAATAATAAAACTTTTAAATACAAAATAATATGAATAAAACATTAACAAAAATTAAGTTATTCGTCAGTTTACATTCAGAAATTGATTATGGTAGATTTGACCAAATTTCAACAAATGCAAAAATTGCTGAATTAAAAAATAATAGAAACCAAATCTATTATGAAATATATAGTTTAAAAGAAGCAATCATTGTTTGTAGAAAATATATAAAGAATTTTAATCTTGGTAGTGGTAGCTGGGATGGAGGTAGAGTTGTTGATGATAATTTTAATTTTGTTGCTAGAATTTCTTTTAATGGGAGAATTTGGGATAGTGAGGATATTTTTAATTCAAAAGAAATATTATGTTAAGAGGTAATAAAGGCGAATGGAGTGAATTTTATACATTTTTAAAATTACTTTCAGAAGGTAAAATTTATGCAGCAGATAAAGACCTTAACAAAAATAAAAATATATTTTATTTAATTCTTAAAATAATACGAAATGAAAACGGTAATTTAGAATACTTACGAAATGAAAAAATTGTAATTCAAAAAAATACAGGCGAAACATTATCCGAAATACCGCTCACAAAAATTATTGAATTTACAAAATTACTTTTTGACGGTATTACAAATGTAGAAACAGGACAAAGAGCATTTTCATTAGATTTTATGTCTCCAATTTTAAAAGAATTGTACACAACAAAATTATCAGATGACCGCGTAGAAACTTCTGATATAAGAATTGTAATACACGACCCTATTCTTCAAACACAACAATTACAAGGCTTTAGTATAAAATCTTACATAGGAGGTAAACCCACGCTATTCAATGCAAGCAAAAACACAAATCTAATTTACAGAATTTCACCTGAATTAAGCAAAGAACAAGTTAATGAAATAAACTCATTAGAAACATATTCAAAAAGAATAAGCTATCTTAAAGAAAATGGTTATAAATTTGATTTTGTTAAAATGCAAAGCAATATTTTTAAAACCAACCTTGAAATGATAGATAGTAAATTGCCTGAAATATTATCACATTGGCTATTATATCGCTATTTAAGTGGTACAAATACTTTAATTAAATTAACAGATTATTTGACAAGTTCAAATCCATGTAATTTTAATATCGAATTAAATCCAAATTATTATTTACGCAAAATAAAGGATATGCTTGTAGATATGTCATTGGGTATGCAAGCAGGTAAAATTTGGAATGGGACATTTAATGTAACAGGTGGTTACATAGCTGTAAAAAAAGATGGAGAATTATTATGTTATCATATTTACAACAAAAATGAGTTTCAAGAATATTTATTAACGCATACAAAAATTGATTTCCCGGATAGTAGCCCGAATAGATGTGATTTTGGCAAAATATTATCTCCAGAGGAAGTACAAGAAATTAAAGGAAACTATATTAAATTGAATTTTCAAATTAGATTTAAATAATTTTAAAACAAATGAAAAATATATTAAAATTAAACTTTCTGGTTATAATAGCTTTTTATGCTACAAGCGTTAATGCGCAAAAAAAAGCAAAAATTAAAATTGAACAGGGGTATAAAATTTCATGGAACTTAAGTTTGGGATATGACTTTAGTATTGATATACAAAATGTTACTCCTTATTTTGATTTCAACTGGTTCATGAGTACAGGTTCAAACGGGAAAGTAATAATTACACAAAATGCGTTAAAAAGTGCTGTTGTTCAGGTTAATAATTTTGAAAACGGAACTAAAGAAACTTATGATAACAAAACCACAGTACTTGTCAGTAATTTTGTTTATAACAGTTTAAAAAACAATAAAGAAGTTGTTATTAATCCTGATGGAAACAATGAAACTCTCCGGTTCAAAGAAAATCAAAAAATGATTGTAAAAGTTGATGGCAAAGATATGCAATTCAATATATTATATGCAGAAACAGAAAAAAATAAAAAATATTGGATTTGGGATAATGAAACAACACCGTTAATATTTAAAATGGATTTAGGTTGGGTGTTAGAATTGAAATCAATTACCACAAATAAAAAAAGTAAAAAATAATTCAGTTACAATTATTATTTTGTATGAATATATTTAATATGCCTTTCTTTTTTTGTTTCGTAAATATCATCAATAGTAATTAAAATACCGGTTTCTTCAACGTTTCCAAAATGAGGATTACTGCTTGTTCCAAAAGTTTTCATTGTTGGAGAAAGATTCATATATGAATTCATAAGCGGCGGAATATTTTCACCTAATGCTCTTACATTTCTGGAAAGTATTTTATAATCTTCAAGATAGTCTTTTCCGATGAATATTTTTTCAAGCTCCTCTGTAGATATTACTAAAGGATTAATTGCATAAACAAGTTTGTCTAC
>Ga0247841_10008360_pt1 | contig 14947 bp, 12 predicted proteins | sample LaCruzMarch2015__2_FD_192410 | JGI IMG/M metagenome (GOLD analysis project Ga0247841, IMG submission 192410) | Freshwater microbial communities from meromictic Lake La Cruz, Castile-La Mancha, Spain - LaCruzMarch2015_18m | ecosystem: Environmental > Aquatic > Freshwater > Lake | place: Spain...
TGATTTTTGATTTTTTGGTGAGACGTAAATGGTTAAAGAAAATATAGGGAAATTATTATTGACAAAGAACTAAAGAAGAGTAAATTTTAGGCTAAAAATTTATTTTTGTCAAAAATTATTATTATAAAATGATATTTAAATTTCTCAGAAGCCTTATATTTTTTAATAATTGTGATATAATAAAATTGGCTCGCAGTAAACTAGGCGGCTATTTTGTCAGTTGGCCTAGTATTAAGAATAATTATACTAATATTAAATAAAATGTCTAAAATAATCAAAGCAATTTTATTTATTTCGGTCTTAGTTTTACTTTGCCCATTTTTGGTTAAGGCGGCCGTTTGTGACGAGAATACGATCATAGATGTTGTTGCCCGTGACCCCAACGGCTCCTATATCGCGAGTGCTAATGTTGATATTTATTTACAAGTTTTGGACGTTGATGGCAAAAAGAAACCCGGCAGACGAATGGCTGGCGGGGTAACAGACGCAATTTTGGGAAAAGTTACCCTGAGTTTTCGAAATAGTGATGTTTCTGCGGCTGATTATGCCTTCAAAATTAGAACAATTAATAAAGATTCGGCTAGTTTTTGGTACTATGACATCAATTTAAGCTGTGGCCAAACAGAGACTATTAGTAAGACATTAAGCGGTATTCAGGTTTCTCTGAAGGAGGCTGATGGTGATAGTTATAAAAATGCAACTTTTAGTGTTTATTCTCAGCTTTACGATACTAATGGGGCCCTGATTAATGAAAAAAATGAACTTTTAGGCAGCTATAATTCAGGCACGTCAGGGCAAACTAAAATATATTTGCCCCAAGGGAGCGTGCGTAGTATGGATGGTAATTTAAAGGATTATTATGTGCTTGAAGTAATTCGATCCGGTATTAAAGCTTATCGGTACGGAATTCAAGTTAGTGATACCCAGATGACTGATCTTAATTATGCTTTAGGAAAGTTACGAGTTCGTTTGAAATACGGTGAAGGTGGTTCGGCCGTTGGTCTACAGCCAGAAGTCTTTACACAAAAACTTGACTCTAATAGTGAAAACCAAACTGATGTTAGGATTGGAAATTTTACGATTGCGTCCGACGGTTATGGTTTTCTTGAAGTTTTACCTGGCACCTATGCTTTAAAAGTAAAAACGTCTGGAGTCTACCAGTATTTTTGGGACAATAACGTGGCCGAGGGAGTGACCTCGAACCAACTTTTAACCTTAACTGGTGGTGCCGCCTCGGCAACTTCGACGACTCTTTGTGCGACGGCGTCAAAAGTAAATTTAATTTTGCGCGATATGTCTGGAGTTGCTGCGCCTGGTTTAAAATTTGAAATTTATGAGCAAGCCGCTGATGCTAGTGGCCTACCTATACCGGGTACAAAGATGGCTAATGGAACAAGCGATAGTACTGGCCGAGCGACAGTTAGTTTCAAGCCCGACTCTGCGAAAAATTATGCTTTAAAAATTTGGGATAAGAAAATTGATTTGGGTGAATTTTGGTTTTTTGGGGCGCTTAAATTCGTTTGTGGTTATGATAGAAATTTGACGAAAAATTTACCCGCTCTTAAAGTTATTTTACGTGATGCGCAAGGAGCGCCAAAGTATAATTATGACTTTTCATTGTATGCACAGCGCTATGACGTAGATAATAAACCGACTTATAGCTCAGGCGATTTAATTGTTAATTTAAAAACAGGGAATAACGGTGAAGCCGTGGTTTATGTTTCTCCTTATAACTCTTATCGCGAAAATCAAACGGGTATTTATGTCATAAGCACAAAAGATGCTAATAATAATGTTAAAAACATTTATGATATTAAAATAAGCGATGATAAAGACTATGTCTTCGATGCTGGTTTTAGTGGTTTAGGCGGAGAATTGCGTGACGTCGGAGAACGTTTACTAATTAATAAGAATCTGGATTTATATGAACAGAGAACAACCGGTACGACTTTAAGTTTGGGTAAAAAATTGTTGTCTTTTCGATCAAGCGAGGCTGGTTTATTTAAATTTGAATATCCGAGTGGTACTTATGCGCTTGTTTCTAGTGATGATTTAAATCGTCAGAATATTTTTTGGAATGTAACTGTTGATTCAACAAAAAAATATCAAAAGTTAATTGCGGGTATAACTAATTTTATTTTAAGTGACGCACGTGGTAATAATATTGCCGCGAACCCCGCCCTACTTGTGTATGAATTAACAGGGAGTAGCGGTACATATTCCCAGGGTAGTCAAATTACGTCCCTTAAATTAACAAATAATAAGGCCTCTCTGTCCCTAGCCCCGGGTTATTATTTAGCAACCTATACTGGCGTGAATAAGCAGCTTTACGGCTCGGCTTTTTATGCTAAAAATGGAACGACTTATAATGTAAATCTTGAACTGAGCGCTAAAAATTTAATCGCTAATAAAAAATCATTTGCCTTGCCCGTAATAAATTTTAATAGTACGTCCGCGACAGGCGGCGTAGCTTCTACAGGGGGAACGACTAATAATACGAACTCAAGCCTTAAGGGCCGAATTTTATTACAAGTTCAGGATAAGGGCCAAGCTTGGTACATTAATCCAGTTGATAGCAAAAAATATAGCTTAGGCCAACCGCAAGATGCTTATAATCTAATGCGCCGCTTAGCCCTTGGTGTTTCAAATGCAGATTTTGCGGCGATTGAAAATAATCCTAGTGCCTGGAAACGTTTGGCCGGTAGAATTTTACTGAAAACTCAAGATAGCGGCCGCGCCTATTATTTTGATCCAACAAACTACCAATTGTATTATTTAGGTAGACCGAAGGACGCTTTTGATGTTATGCGTACGCGGGGATTAGGCATAACTAATAGTGATTTGCTGAAAATAAGTAGTGGTCAATAAGTTTTTATTAATTTTTTATTATGGCTGAAATTTCTGCCCAAGTGAAAAAATATAATTGGCCCGCCATCGGCAACGAAAGGGCGATTGAGTTTTTAAATCGCAGTTTAGTAAGCGATAAAATTGCCCAAACCTATATATTTATCGGCCCTGAAGAATTAGGGAAGTCAACGATTGCTCTGGCTTTTGCGCGAAATTTACAAGGTGACTATGATGGTTTTAATAGCGATTTATATCTATTAAGTCCGGAGGCGGGTAAAAAAAATATTGGCATTGATCAGGTCAGGGAATTTATTAAAATGCTGAACCTGAGTTCCTTTTTAAATTCTTATAAAATTGGACTTATTAAAGAAGCTGATTTGCTAAGCGAGGAGGCAAAAAGCGCGCTCCTCAAAACACTAGAAGAACCAAAAGATAAAGTAGTGATAATTCTTTTGGCAGCCAGCGAAGAATCACTGCCCGCGACTATACTTTCACGAGCTCAAAAACTTTATTTCTATCCGGTGCCGGCGGCCGCTATTTATGATTATTTAATTGCTAATTATGGCACTAATCGCTCGCTCGCTAAAGAGTTGGCGAATCTTGCTTTAGGACGACCTTTAAAAGCGATTCGTTATTTAGAAAATCCGGAAACTTACAAAAATTATTTAGAGGAAGCGGAAAAATTTTTAGCTTTATTTTCACTTGAAGTAAACGATCGCTTAAAAATTCTTGATACTTTATTTAGTGATAGAACCTATAGTCGGCAAGCACAGAGTGAGGCTTTAAATATTTTGCTAATGGCTGAAGGACTGCTGCGTGATTTACTTTTGTTAAATTTGGGGCAAAAAGATCGTCTGCAGCATTTAGTTTTACTAAACGCTTTGGAAAAAAGTTTGCAGAGCTTGCCCGGTGAATCCGAGACAAGAGTAGTGGCTCTTTTAAGTCGCCTTAAGCTCATCGCCCAAGCGAAGGAATATTTAGAGGCGAATGTTAATCCGCATTTAGTGCTTGAACAATTAATTATCAATTTATAATAATATGTTTAGTAAATCTTTAAAATTAATTATTGCCCTGTCCGCCCTAACGCTTCTAACTTCAGCGTGTACAATTTCGACGACGTCAACGGCCAACCAGGCACCGGATAGTAGTATTTTTGCCTCTGGTGATCGTGGTGATAATTGGCGGATAATGGCTTCAACTCCGAGTGCGAGCGGTCAAGCTGGGAATATTTCCAATATTAACGTCAACTTGATGACGATGGACCCGAGTGATAGTCAAGCTGTCTATTTAGCGAGTTACGACAGCGGTCTCTATTATACTTATAATATTAATGAAGGTTGGAATGAGGTTAAGGGTCTACCAAAAACAACAATTAATGATATTAAAGTCGATCCGAAAGCAAAATGTATTTTATACGCAGCTATAACTAATCGGGTTTATCGCAGTAATGATTGTACGCGCACTTGGACGCAGGTTTATTTTGATAATAATCCTGGCGTCTCCGTTAATAATATTGCGATTGATCATTATAATTCAAGTAATATTTATATTGGCACAAGCCGCGGGGAAATTATTAAAAGCATCGACAGCGGAAATTCTTGGCGAACTATTCAACGACTCGATCAAGGGGTATCACGTTTAATTATATCGCCTCTCGATAGCCGTTTGATTTTTGTGGCGACGGTCGCCAATAAGATTTATAGCTTTAATTCCAACACAAAGACAAATGTCACCGACTCGGCTGATATTGAAGCAAATTTTTTAGTGGAAAATTGGACGGATTTAAATGATGTTTTAAAGAATTATAATTTGGGCGCTAGTTTCAAAGATATCGTGGTTAATGTTAAAGACGGGTCTATGTTTATTGCGACTGACAAATTAATTTTACGCTCGGTTGATAACGGGATTACTTGGGAAAATCTTAAATTAATACAACCAGAAGCAGACGCAGTTATTAATGCGATTGCTGTTAATCCACTAAATTCGAGTGAAATTTATTACGTGACTAACACGACTTTTTTCCGCTCAAACGATGGTGGCGTATCTTGGACAACTAAGAAATTGCCAACCTTACGCGCCGGTCGAGAACTTTTAATTGATTTCAAAACGCCAAATGTGATATATTTAGGAACTAAGAAACTGAAATAAAATAAATAAAATAATTATAATAAAAAATATGAATCAATTTTTACAAAATAAACAAGGCGAGTTTGCGAATGCTTTGGATTTTTTTAAGAAAGAAGTAAGTACTCTTCGTACGGGGCGGGCAAATCCGGCGGTTTTAGATAATGTCTCAGTTGAAGCTTACGGGGTAATGAACCCGGTCAATGCGGTTGGTAATATTGCCGTTTCTGATGCGCGCAGTATTGTTATTGTTCCTTGGGATAAAACTGTTTCGAAAGCCATTGAAAAGGCGATAATTGACGCTGGGCTCGGTATGGGCGTAACTAATGAAGGCGATAAAATTCGCTTAACCGTGCCGGCTTTAACCGAAGAAAACCGTAAAGCTCTTGTTAAGACTCTGAACGAAAAGATGGAGAAAACTCGTATTATCTTACGTCAAGCGAGAGACGGCGTAAAAAATTTGATTGAAAAAGCTTTCAACGACAAGGAAATGAGCGAGGATGATAAGTTTAGATTTATGAAGGAGCTTGATGAGTTCTCGGCTAAGAAAAATGACGAATTAAAAGAAATTCGTGACCGCAAGGAAACGGATATCATGGAAATTTAATAATAATTTATGTTACTGACAATAGTAGTTTTTGTTTTAGTTTTATCAATTTTAGTTTTTGCTCATGAACTCGGTCATTTTTTTACGGCTCGTCGTTTCGGCGTTAAGGCGGAAGAATTCGGTTTTGGTTTCCCGCCGCGGGGAATCGGAGTCTATAAAAATAAAAATGGCAAATGGCGTTTTGTGTTGGGTAATAAGGCAATAGAAGAGTTAGAAAAAAATGAAGACACTAGTCTCCATCCCGCCGCGAAGTCTACAGTTTATTCATTGAATTGGCTGCCTCTGGGTGGTTTTGTAAAAATTAAAGGCGAAAATGGTGAAGGCGAAAATGATAAAGATAGTTTTGCTTATCAAAAAATTTGGAAGCGGATTATAATACTCGCGGCCGGAGTGGTCATGAATGTGGTTTTAGCGTGGTTTTTATTTTCGGTCGGCTACATGATTGGTCTGCCGCAGTCAACCGATACGCTTGGCAACAACGCCATTGTTTCTGAACAAAGAGTGATGATTGCTTCAGTTTCACCGGATTCTCCCGCAATGACGGCGGGGATAAAAGAGGGCGATGCTGTTTTGCGTATTAATGGAGAGATAGTTAGTACTGATAAAGCTTTGCAAGACGCTATTGCTAAAAATAATGGTCAAGCAACCGCTGTTCTTGTTGAGAGAAACGGCCTAGAGCAAACTCTAGAAGTTATTCCAACGTCTAAAGACGGAAATCGAGCAACGATGGGAGTAGCTATTTTTTCTGGAGGTTTAGTTCGTTATCCTTTTTTCTCAGCCTTAGTTGAAGGCGCGAAAACGACCGTTTGGTTGACTAAAGAAATATTTGTGGCCTTTGGTGGATTATTTGCCGATATTTTTAAGGGTAACAATGTCGGTGATCAATTTGCTGGACCGGTCGGGATTGCGACGATTACCGGTCAAGCCGCTCGTTTGGGATTTACTTATCTTTTGCAATTTATTGCTCTTTTGTCTCTAAATTTAGCGGTTATAAATATTTTACCGATTCCGGCGCTTGATGGCGGTCGAATTCTATTTTTACTGATTGAAAAACTTAAAGGCAAACCGGTAAAAAGAGAAGTCGAAAATGTTATTCATAATATCGGCTTCCTCCTCCTTATTACCTTAATCATTTTTATCACTTATAAGGATATTATTAAGTTATTCTAATTTAGAATAATTTTACTTAGACTTTCAGAGCGCATATGATTTCGTCAAGAAAAATTAATTGCTCCAAGAAAGAACTGATTGTTAAAAACAATTAATTTTTCCCCAGAAATCATCTAAGCGAAGAAAGTACTAAGTAAAATTATAATTATTATATGAACATAAAAATCAAATCGACCCGCTTAGAATTAACCCCCGCTATCCGTGATTATTTTCAGGCCAAGATGGACATGATCGAAAAATATTTGGGAGAAATTAAGGTTTTAAATTGTGATGTAGAAATTTCTAAGGCGGTCGGGAGTCAGCATAAAGGAGAAATATTTCGCGCGGAAGTTAATTTAGAAGTGCCTCATAAATTATTGCGCGTGGAAAAAACTGAATCTGATTTATATAAAGCCATTGACAAGGTTAAGGATCATTTAGAACTTGTCATTAAAAAATATAAGGAAAAAATGATAGACAAAAAAAGAGGGAAATAATAATAAATATATAAAAAGCTATCTCGGTTAGGGGATAGCTTTTTGCAATTAATTAGGGTAAAAGTCAATATTTATTTTATCTAGGGAACGTATTATACTAAGTATATAGCTAAAGGCAGACTTGAGTCTGTTTATTTTAATAAAACATTAGCCAAATTTATATGGATATTTTTAAATTATTCGGTGATGCCAACGAAAAAATAGTTAAAGCTATGAAACCGACGATTGATAAAATCGCTAGCTTTGAGGTTGATCTCCAAAAATTAAGCGCCGAAGAATTAAAAGCCAGGACAAATATATATAAAGACCGACTCGTTAAGGGCGAAACTTTGGACGAATTGTTGCCGGAGGCATATGCGACTATGCGTGAAGCCGCGCGTCGCATTTTAAATCAGCGGCACTTTGATGTGCAGTTGATTGGCGGCATTGTTTTACATCGCGGACAAATTGCGGAAATGAAAACCGGAGAAGGCAAAACCTTAGTCGCTACTTTACCTCTATATTTAAATGCGCTTGAAGGTAAAGGTGTTCATTTAATTACCGTCAACGATTATTTGGCACGTTTAGGCGCGGGCTGGATGGCACCTGTCTTTTATTCTTTAGGACTGACGACCGGAGTTATTATCCATGATAGCGCCTTTGTTTATGATCCGGAGTATATTGATGAGACTCAATATGATGAACGTCTCAAGCATTTTCGCAAAATTCCTCGGCGTGAAGCTTATTATTGCGATATCACTTATGGCACCAATAACGAATTTGGCTTCGATTATTTACGCGATAATATGGTTTTCACGCTGGATCAAGCCGTGCAGCGACCGCTTAATTATGCCATCGTTGATGAAATCGATTCGATTTTAATTGATGAAGCGCGAACCCCTTTAATTATTTCCGCGGCGGCCGAAGAATCAACTGATAAATATTTTAAATATGCGCAACTCGTTGAACGATTAGACGAAAAAGAAGATTATAATGTTGATGAAAAAATGCGTGCCGCAACTTTATCTGAAGTTGGGATTGCGAAGGTTGAAAAAATATTAGGCTTGGGAAATATTTATGTTGAAGGTAAAGTTAAAGAAGTGCATCACTTAGAGCAAGCCCTTAAAGCGCGCGTCTTGTTTAGTCGTGATAAAGACTACGTCATTAAAGATGGTGAAATTATTATCGTTGATGAATTTACTGGTCGTTTAATGCCTGGTCGTCGCTATAGCGAAGGTTTGCACCAGGCGATTGAGGCGAAAGAAGGCGTGAAAGTTCAGAAAGAGTCCCAAACCATGGCCACGATTACTTTCCAAAACCTTTTTCGCTTATATAAAAAATTATCCGGTATGACGGGAACGGCGGCGACTGAAGCGGAGGAATTTCATAAAATTTATAAACTCGAAACTATTGTCATCCCGACCAATAAACCTAATATCCGTAAAGATTTAAACGATCTTATTTATCGCACGGAAATGGATAAGTTTAATGCGGTGATTCGCGATGTTAAAGAGCGGAATGCTAAGGGCCAGCCGATTTTAATTGGGACGATTTCTATTGAAAAAAATGAAATATTTACCGCCCTAATGGAGCGAGAGGGTCTGCGTCCGCAAATGTTAAATGCGAAAAACCATCAAAGGGAAGCCGAGATTATCGCTCAAGCTGGGCGGAAAGGAGCCATTACGCTCGCGACTAATATGGCTGGTCGTGGCGTTGATATTATTTTAGGCGGTAATCCGCCCCTTGAAGCCGAACAAGCGGAAATTCGTGCGCTTGGTGGCCTGCACGTCATTGGTACGGAGCGTCATGAATCGCGTCGCATCGATAATCAGTTAAGAGGTCGGGCGGGGCGTCAGGGGGACGCTGGTTCGTCGCAATTTTATGTTTGTACCGATGATGATTTAATGCGTATTTTTGGCGGTGACCGCATGAAAGGACTTATGAAGACTTTGAATGTACCGGCTGATATGCCAATTGAAAATAAAATGATTTCTAAATCAATTGAATCGGCTCAGAAAAAAGTAGAAGGTAATAACTTTGATATTCGAAAACATTTAGTTGAATATGATGATGTTATCAATAAGCATCGCACCGCGATTTATAATCGTCGACGGGAGATTTTAGAAATTGCTGAGGGTAAAGAAATAAAAGTTGAAGTCGCGCGAGCAAGTGAGAGCGAAAACGAAGGGCCAATCTTAAATGAGCCAAAACCAAATGAAATAAAAACTTTAGCCGCTATAACTAATGAAATGGTGCGTGATGAAATTAATTCCGTGGTTGTTTTTCATACGGCTGCTGAAGAAAAAAGTGAATGGAATTTGAAAGAAATTTCGGAAACAATGCGCACGATTTGGAATGCACCGACCGATTTGCAAGTTAAGTTAGAAGAATTTGTTAAAAGTGATAAAACAAAAGACGATATTCGAGAGATTATTAAAAATTATTTAATTGCCGATGCGACTAGTGTTTATGCGTCTTTAACGGATAAATTTAAAGCATCTAATATTGAGTTTAAAGAAATTGAAAAGGGAATTCTAATTCGTTCAATTGATGAAAATTGGGTTGAGCACTTAGAAACGGTTGATTATCTGCGCCGCGGAATCGGTTTGCGTGGTTACGGCCAACGCGATCCGCTCGTCGAATATAAAAAAGAAGCCTGGCGCATGTATCAAGAATTAAATAGTTTGATTAATCGCAATGTTGTTTATTCAATATATAAAACCGCTGATGCGCTCGCCTTTGCGAATGCACCCGAAATAAAGTTATTTGCTGATCAGCCAATGACTAATTTAGAATTTACCGGAGCGGCTAAGGAAATGCATCGCCAAGCCGAAGAACGTAATAAAGCGGATTTAGTCCATGAAAAAACTAAGGATGAAACCGGCCAAAAAGTTGGTCGAAATGATAAGTGCCCTTGTGGAAGCGGAAAGAAATATAAACAATGCCATGGAAAATAAAGAAAATATTTGGCTAGCGGATTGAATATTTTTAACAAAATAATAAATACTAACAAATAAATTTAAATTTATGTCACAACATTTTGTGTGGAAGCCGGAATATAATTTTGATATCCCGGAAATTGACGAGCAACATAAATATTTCGTTAGCATTATTAATGAGCTCTATGACGCGATTTTGAGTTTAGAAACTAAATCGCGTTTGAAAGAGGTGTTTACTAAGTTAACTAATTACGCGATTGAGCATTTTACTACTGAAGAAAAGTATTTTGTGGAATTTAATTATGAAGGAGCAGCGGAACATAAATTCAAACATGATGAATTAAAAGCCAAGATTGCCGAACTGCAAAGTCAGTTAGGTATGGACAAACTTGAGCTTTCTTTTGACTTGATTGATTTTTTGGAAAGTTGGTTAGTCGATCATTTGGCAGTCATGGACGCCAAGTATGTCGATTGTTTTAAAAAACATGGTTTATAATAAAAAATATGGCGCGCAATAAGCCGGATAAAAATCAATTAGATTTAGTAAAAGAATTGGCTGACGCCGAGAACTTATCCGCTTTGCCCATTTCCCAAGAATCTGCGGCCGACAAAGCTTTGCGTGAGATAAATGAAAAGCTAGTTATCGCCGAGCAAAACAAAATAAAAAAAGAAGAAGGGGTATGGGTGGACACGAGTTTGAAAAATATTCGCGCGCAAATTGAAGCCAGAGAAAGAGATAGGATTACAGAAGATAAAGAGACTAATGAAGAAAGAGTCGTTAAAGACGATGATGAAGCTTTTAAACCCGGTGACGAGTATTATGGTCGTTTTAATAAATTTCGTAAATCAAAATAGTTGATAAAAATAAAAATTATGTCAGATGATAAAAAACAATCACCGGTTAACGCCTTTGTGGCCATGGAGGAAACAATTTTAGATTTTTGGGATAAGGCAAAAATTTTTGAAAAATCAATCAAAAAAGATTCACCCCAGGGCAATTTTGTTTTTTTTGAGGGGCCACCCACGGCTAATGGCATGCCGGGAATTCATCATGTGTTGGCCCGCGCTTTTAAAGATGTTATGCCACGATATAAAACCATGAAAGGGTATCGCGTTGAGCGTAAAGCGGGCTGGGATACACACGGCTTGCCGGTTGAGCTTCAAGTTGAAAAGCAGCTGGGTATTTCTGGTAAACCGGATATTGAAAAATATGGTATTAAAGAATTTAATCAGAAATGCCAAGAAAGCGTTTGGGTATATCTCGATGAATGGCAGAAGTTGACGCGTCGCATCGCTTTTTGGGTTGATATGGATCATCCCTATGTTACTTATGATAATAGTTATATTGAAACTCTGTGGTGGATTTTAAAAGAAGCTAACGCGAAGGGTTTGGTTTATAAGGGACATAAAGTTGTTCCTCATTGCCCCCGTTGCGGCACGGCTCTTTCGAGCCATGAAGTTGCTCAAGGCTATAAACTGACTAAAGATAATTCGGTTTATTTAAAGTTTAAAATAAGTAAAGGAAATGATTTGGTTAAAGCGGGTAATTTTATTTTAGCTTGGACGACTACCCCGTGGACCTTACCAGGTAATGTTGCTCTCGCTGTGGGCTCAAATATTGATTACGTCATTGCCCGAATTGATAAGGAAAATTTTGTGCTCGCTAAAGAGCGGGTGGAGCTTGTTCTAAAAGATTCGTCTTACGAAATTATTAAAGAAGTGAAAGGCGCAGATTTAATAGGTTTAGAATATGAACCTTTGTTTGTAATTCCGGCGCTAAAAGCAGAAGAGGGAAAAACGAAAACAAAAGCCTATAGCGTTGTGCCGGCTGATTTTGTCACAACGACCGATGGCACCGGCGTTGTTCATACAGCGGTTATGTATGGTGAAGACGATTATAATTTAGGCGAAGAAGTCGGTCTCCCGAAAGTTCATACGGTTGATGAAGCCGGACATTTTACAAATGATTTAATCGCTTATGGTTTAAGCGGTAAATTTGTTAAGGGTGGAGCGACAGAAAAAATAATTTTAGATCATTTAACCGCTAAAGGAATTCTTCTTAAGGAAGAAATCTATGAACATGACTATCCTTTTTGTTGGCGCTGCGATACGCCACTTTTATATTATGCGAAAGATTCTTGGTTTATTGCGATGAGTAAATTAAAAGAAGAACTAATTGCTAATAACCAGACGATTAATTGGGTTCCTGATCATATTAAAGCCGGTCGTTTCGGCGAGTGGCTAAATAATGTAAAGGATTGGGCGATTTCGCGTGAGCGCTATTGGGGGACGCCGTTACCGATTTGGGAATGTGATAAATGCAAAACCCATCATGTCGTCGGGAGCGTTGAAGAGCTGGCTGAACTAAGCGATCAAAAAATATATTTGAAATCTAATATTCATCGCCCGGAAATTGATGCTTATGAAATTACCTGTGTCGCTTGCGGCGGAAAAATGAAGCGCGTCAAAGAAGTTTTTGATTGCTGGTTTGATTCGGGTGCGATGCCTTATGCGCAAAACCATTACCCATTTGAAAATAGAGATTTGATTGATAAAAATAAACAGTACCCGGCCGAGTTTATCTGTGAAGCAATTGATCAGACGCGCGGTTGGTTTTATACCTTGCTCGCCATTTCGACTTTGCTTGGCAAAGGCGCCGCCTATAAAAATGTAATTTGCTTGGGGCACATTAATGATAAGTTTGGGAAAAAGATGTCGAAATCCAAAGGGAATATTATTAACCCTTGGGATGTGATTGCACAATACGGAGTTGATGCCGTGCGCCAGCATATGTATACGATTAATCAGCCTGGTGAAGGGAAGCGTTACGATCTTGATGACGTGAAAGATGTTTTCCGAAAAAATATTATGCTCTTATGGAATGTTTATAAATTCTATGAGATGTATGCTACGCCTCTAAAAGCCAAGGCAGAGAAACCAAATAGTAAAAATGTCCTCGACCTGTGGATTTTAGCCAAACTCTCCGAATTAATTAAAGTGATGACGCCTGAACTTAATCAGTTTCATGTTTATGAAGCTGCCCGACAAATTCCGGAATTTATTGATGAGTTATCTACTTGGTATTTACGTCGTTCGCGCGATCGCTTTAAATCCGATGATGAAAGCGATAAACAAATGGCCTTAGCCACAACGCGTTATGTCTTAACTGAACTCGCAAAATTAATGGCGCCCTTTATGCCCTTTATGGCCGAAAATCTTTGGCAAAAAGTTAGTGGCTTTAATTTTGAAGATGATAATAAATCAGTTCATCTGGAAAAATGGTCTGAAGCTGATGAGGCAGACAATAGCCACTTACTCGCTGATATGAATATTATTCGTCGGATTGTTGAATTAGGTTTGGCCAAGCGAGATGAGGCCGGAATTAAGATCCGTCAGATGCTCGGCAAGGTTATGATTAAAGTAAAAAACGAAATTGCCCTTGAGTATATTGAATTAATTAAAGATGAATTAAATGTGGCGTCAGTTGAATTTCTAGAGACGAACGACGATAAAATTGAAGTTGAACTTGATATTGTTATTACGCCCGAGTTAAAAGCCGAGGGTTTAAAAAGAGAACTGATTCGTTTCATTAATATGCTTCGTAAAGAAGCGAGTTTGAGCCTTAATGATGAAACGCTTATTTATCTGGTCGGGGCGCCAGAAGATTTTAAATTAGCGCTCGCTCCTAAAAAAGCCGATATTATGAAAGATACACTGAGCACGGAATTAAACTTTGTCGACTCTTTACCTGAAGTTTTAGTAAGTAAAGAAATTAAAGTAGATGATTTGAAGTTACAATTAGGACTCAAAAAATAAAATTTAGTAGAACGACAAATAAAAAACCCCGCTTATTTTGGCGGGGTTTTGCGTTGTGGTTAGCGTTTGCTTATTGTTTTTGTAATTCATTGGTAAGTCGCCCGATTTCTCCGAGCAGATTTTTTTTCGCGATTTCAAGACGTGCGTTTTCTGTTTCAGCTTCCAAGTATAGGTCGGCCAGTCTTTTTATTTCTCTGTCTTTGGCCTTCATGGCGCCATATGTCTCAAGGATTTTGGCTTCGCGCTCATGTTCGAGAGTTTTTATTTGTTCCAGAAGTTCGCGTCTTTTTTTCTTGGAGAATTTAATTTGAGAAAAGACGATAATAGCGGCTAATAATATAACGATTACTATCATAATGAAGAGAGCGAGCGGAATGTTGGCCGAGACGCTCAGGATTAACAGGGTTTTCATTTTTTAAAATTTTTTTGGGATTAGCAACTTTTATGTTGCAAATTACCACGTAGTTTACGTAGCTTGGTTGATGAATTGACGTAGTAGATTAAAAATATGGCTCCTAAAACAATTAAGGCGACCGAGCTTGTGATTGCCCACAAACTAACGCCGTCGTTTATTGTTTTAGATAATTTAATTTCTACGTCTTTTAGTTTAAGTTCATTTTGGAGTTTTGTGTTTTCTTTTTCAAGAACGAAAGTTTGCGCTGAAAATAGCATTTGGTTATTGGTAGCAAAGAGCGGCCAAGCTTCACTCGGTACGCCGGACATCTGTAGAGCACTCACGTCGATAGAAGTAAAATTATCAGTTGTGAGATTAGTTTGTCCATTCTCGTATACCTCCAAAGTGTAAACAATCAGGCTAGATCCGTCTTTAATTATAACGGAATTTTTTTGGTCCAGGGCATAAATTCTTTCGGCCAGAGTGTAATTAGCAATAAAAATAGCCATTATTACTGCCAGGGTAATCACGATTTTCTTCATGGTTTTTCGGTTTTTTGGTTAGAAAATAGCGTAACAATAAATATTTAATTGAT
>Ga0247841_10008361_pt1 | contig 14945 bp, 12 predicted proteins | sample LaCruzMarch2015__2_FD_192410 | JGI IMG/M metagenome (GOLD analysis project Ga0247841, IMG submission 192410) | Freshwater microbial communities from meromictic Lake La Cruz, Castile-La Mancha, Spain - LaCruzMarch2015_18m | ecosystem: Environmental > Aquatic > Freshwater > Lake | place: Spain...
TAAGCAACTTTAAGAAACCTTTTTAAACTTTAGGAAATAGAACGCGGATAAACGCGGATCAGGCGGATTTGCGCGGATCGAAATAAATAAAGAAAATCCGCGAAAATCCGTTTAATCCGCGTCATCAGCGTTCTATTCCTAAAAGTTTAACATCATTTTTTAAACTTGCTTAACATCCTATAGGAAAGGAGAACTCACTATGGTTAAAGATAACAAACTTAGCTTTTATCAGGACAGAATCCCTATAGTGATCTTGCATCAGGATAGCACGAAAGCTATTGAGTCGTATACAATATGTGTTAAAGAACCAATATTATTATGAGTCAGGATTAGTGTCGTAATAGCTCATAATAACTTTTGAGTTATGATTATATCATACTATATAATCATGCTATTGATGAAGCGATATAATCCCAAATGTGTGGGAAAGCGTTTAACCCAACCTGCAGCATTATATTATGAACTATCATATTATATTGTCTGCTATTTAGTAGGCTACGTCCCACACTAATAGTATCTAAACAAAGCCTTGCAGCGTCATATATAGTCATATAGCTTTTATGACTGTCTGATCATAAGAGGTTGATATTATCGTTTCAACGCTTATAGTCTGCAATAGCAACTTTATGTGACAAGGAGATTGTCATGAAATTAATACTTTGATGACTTACATTTAGTATATAATATCTCAATGGGAAATGTGACAAAAATCTGACACATCACTTTCCTCTTGACAATTAACATAAGAGGTTGGGTTGAGGAACGAAACCCAACTTTCAAGTATTAAATAAAATTATTAAATTCACAATACTAACCGACATTGAGCAGTTGCATTGAGTGAAAAAATGAATTATCCTTTTCTAGTATAAACATTTTCGAGTGTGTCCCATATATGAAACATAAAAAATTACCGCAGAGACGCAAAGAACGCAGAGGAAACGATGAGAAAATCAATTCTCAGCTCCGCCGAGTCGGGAAATCAATAAAACCTCTGCGAATTCTCTGTGATCTCTGTGCCTCTGCGGTGAATAATATTGTCATGATGTTTCATAAGTGGGACACACTCATTAAAAGACGTAGAAACGGAAGAACATCTAAAAGATATAGAGTCTATCTTAACTCAACTAAAGAAAAAAGCTATCTATGAAAGAAAGATTGATCCTATCAGAAATCAAAAAGCCTGGGATAAACTTGAGGCTTTATCTAACCAAATATCAAAAGAATGGAAAGATGTTTCAGCAGTAGAAGAAATAAAAGCTCAAATAAGGTAATAGGATTTTATGTTTTTGACATTAGATAGTTCGGTGATAATTGCCGCATTACGAAGACAAGAAGAAAAGCACACTCATTGTCGGATTTTATTAGAGCATGTGAAAAATGCTCAACATATTGCAATTCAACCTTACATAGTTTTGGTAGAGGTAGTGTCTGCAATCAAAAGAAGAACTAATTCACAGAATTTGGCATTACAGGTTAAAGAAAGCCTATTATCCTTAGATACGATTAACTTTGTAGAATTGGAATCTAAAAGAGCAGATTTGGCATCTGATATAGCAACCCAAACAGGTTTAAGAGGCATGGACGCCATAATTGTTCAGATTGCTTAAGAATTTGATACTTATTTGGTGACTCTTGAGAAAAATACTAAATAAATTACTAACGGAGATAAAGTTGGATATAGAAAGAAAATTTTATAAATACATACTAGCAGGGCTATCTGGTATCTTGCTGGTTGCGGGATTTCCAGAAATAAACCTCTGGTCGCTATCATGGTTCGCTTTGGTTCCTCTTTTAGTCGCAATCCATAAAGCTACTTGGAAGGAATCACTATGGTTAGGGTTCGTTACAGGATGCGTGTATTTCTTAGGGATCATGAATTGGCTCATGATTCTGGCGCCGTTTTCTACCATATACTGGGTCACATTGGGTTACGTTGCATTATCGGCATATCTTGCCTGTTACGTATTCCTTTTCACTGTATCCGTAAACCTCATTACAAGCTACTGGAAACGCCATTATCCAGAAGAATCAAGCACTCAGAAATTGGCATATATTCTACTTGTTGCTATCGCATGGACAGGTTCAGAGGTGCTTCGTAGTTACATCATATCTGGATTACCTTGGGCAAGTCTTGGATATACGCAATGGCATATTCTTCCAGTCATCCAGATCGCATCTGTCGCTGGAATGTATGCTGTGACTTTCCTGATAGCATTGATAAACGGCATGGTTGCTGTCTTTGTGATTGATATAAGTAAATGGAAATCATCGCTGAAATCCGCCATTATTCCGCTTGGTATCCTGATTGTATGCTTAGTCTACGGTTGGGTTTCTTTGAGCAGTTCAACCGACGTAAAGAAGATAAAAATAGGACTTGTGCCGGGAAATATAAAGCAAAAGGATAAGATGGATTCATGGGGTGACAAAGCGGGATGGATATTTGACAAATACATTCAAGATACACAACTTATAGCAGAGGAAAAACCTGATCTTTTAGTTTGGCCCGAAACCGCTGTCCCGCAATTCATATTTCCAAAAAGTGAAGAACGTGAACGATTGACGTTCCTATTATCAAGATGGAATGCTTATATGCTTATGGGTGCGCTGTCTTATGAGCAGGATCCAGATTGGAAAGTTTATAATTCAGCTTTTATGATTAATCCAAAAGGCGAAGTGATAGATAAATACGACAAGATTCACCTTGTTCCAGTAAGCGAATCGTTTCCATTTAAAAGTTTTTTACCAAAAAAATGGCAATCTTATGTTACAGGTACATCCGATTTTGACAGAGGAAGCAGGTACACGATCTTTAACTCACCTTTGGCAAATATCGGAGTTCCGATATGTTTCGAGTCAGTATTTCCGCAAATCTCACGAAAATTTGTTCAGGATGGGGCTAATTTAATCGGCATAATTACAAACGACTCGTGGTTTATTGGCACTTTTGCGGCACAACAGCATTTTTCTATGGCGCCGTTCAGGGCTGTTGAGAATCGTGTAGCGGTTTTTCGTTGTGCAAATTACGGAATATCGTGTATAATTGATCCCTACGGTCGAGTAACCCAAAAAATCGAACCTGATAAGGGTGAAAATTACCTTGTAGGTGATGTGGGTATATATCCAGCCGGGACGTTTTACACAAGACATGGCAATTATTTTCCATGGACGTGCCTTGCTGTATTATTATTTTTCATCGTCCAGCAATGGTGGTATAATTACATTAAATTTGTAACTAAAAGAGGAGATTCAAATGCTAGAAGAGATACGCTCCGCAATTCTGGAAGTAAAAAACAGGATTATGGGAGCAGGAGGTCTTCTTTGACGTCCAAAACAAAGAAAAAGAAATAGAGAAACTCGAAAAAGCTATGGCTGAACCAGATTTCTGGAGTAATCCACAACAAGCTCAAGAAATATCACAGAAACTTGCCCATAATAAAGAGGACGTAAATCTCTTTAATAAACTTCGTTCACGATCAGAAGATACAGAAACGCTTTTAGAATTAGCTGAATCAGAAAATGATGAATCATTAAGCGAAGAAATCAAGAATGAACTGACTTCTCTTGAAAAAGAGCTTGATGAACTTGAATTCAAACTCATGCTGAACGGACCTAACGATCGCAACGGAGCCATAGTAGAGATCCATCCAGGCGCAGGTGGTACCGAATCACAGGACTGGGCTGATATGCTGTTGCGAATGTATCTGAGATGGTGTGAAAAGAAAAATTTCCGCACACAGATAGTTGACTTGCTACAAGGTGATGAGGCTGGTATAAAAAGCGCGACGGTGATTGTAACTGGTGAATATGCTTACGGATACCTTCGTGCAGAAGCAGGTGTTCATCGTCTTGTCAGGCTCTCTCCTTTTGATACTAACCACAGAAGGCACACGTCATTTGCATCTGTTTCCGCATTTCCTGACATTGATGATGACGTAGTTGTAGAGATTGATGAATCAGATTTAAGGATTGATACGTTCCGATCAGGTGGACCTGGTGGTCAGCATGTAAATACGACGGATTCTGCTGTAAGGATAACGCATCTCCCCACAAGTATCGTTGCACAATGCCAAAATGAGCGTTCACAGCACAAAAATAAAGAAGTAGCTATGAAAGTTCTCCGGGCAAGGATTTACGAATACGAATTAGAAAAAAAGAATGAGGAATTGGCAAAGATTCGTGGCATCAAGCGTGACATAGCCTTCGGTAGTCAGATCAGGTCTTACGTTTTCCACCCATACAGGATGATCAAGGATTTGCGTACTGATGTTGAGGTCGGTGACGTAGATCGAGTGATGAACGGTGATCTTGATGGCTTCATCGAGGCTTACCTTAAATCGCAGCAATCAAGAGAATAGAAAAATTCTCATTAACTCCCAAAAAAATCTGTCCTATTAACTGGAGTAACCTCTTTGATTTATATAAAATCATAATTACTCCAGACTCGCATTTCACAGGAAAAAAATTCCCTCACATATAACCAAATTCCCCCATAGTATATTTAGGATCCATAATTAAATAACTTACCTAATAGGAAACCCCCCCCGAACCGAGTTTAGGCCAATTCCCCCTTTAGCTAAAGGGGGGAAGGGGGGATTTGATTAAATGAGTTATATCTCAAAATAGGGAAGTTATTTAATTATGGATCCTTATCAATAGAGCATATTGATGAAATAGCTTTATGCAAATCTATGCCAGAAGTATAATCTTACCTTGCTTGCCACAATTCTATCATATCAAAAAAATTATTATCTGATATTTAGGCATGGTTCACTTTCTAAACGGATTTAGGTAACAATTCATTATGAAACCGCAGATACACACAGATTAACGCAGATAGAAGAAAATCAGTATCTTGTATCTTCTCAAATCTGCGTGTATCTGTGTTCATCTGCGGTTAATTTTCTGATTAAAAGTGTTACACTGATTGTGAACCATGCCCTAAAGTGTACTAGATTTATAAAAAAAACATAGAAAATTACTAAAGGAAAATAAGGTTTTTGCCGATATATTAGTAGAACTGAAAAATGGGTTTACTCACGAAAGTGGGGAAAGGGAATCCAGAAAACTCCGACAACTTTATTACTCCATTATATTCAATGCTTATAAGGGATAGGGGTTTTCTGCCACAAACTTATGAAAAAGTATAGAGATGGCACAACGTGATATAGACACAATCTCAATCTCACAGAAGAATAATATCCCCATCGGTGAGGTTAATCTTAAAAAGTAAAACATAGTTTTTATGGAGTAAATATTATGAATACCCCCCAAAAAATATTAGTTTTAGAGAATGATCAGGTATTATCCAATGCGCTTAAAGGAAATGGCTATGAAGTCATAACCGACGATAATAATAATAATAAAGATTTTGACGAAATATTAGAATCATATAATCCTGATTTGATATTATTAGATACAACGACGTCAGAAAAGGTTAAGGTTATGCTGGAACAAAAACTTACACTCCAAAAGGAACTTCAAAAATCACAAAAGATGGCAAGCATTACAGCACTTACAGGAGGCATTGCCCATAACATAAACAATCTTATGGGAGCTATTGTTGGTTATTCTGATCTGCTTCGCATTAATATTAATATTAATGATAATAAAAAATCAATAGATTTCGCCGAGAAAATATTGGACGCCTCACAACGTGTTACAGCACTAACCGGTGATCTTCTCTCATATTCCAGATCAATACGCAATGCTCCAACTAATGTGAATGTTAAAAACCTTATTGATAATATGATATTTTTGTATGGAAATGATGGAACAAAAAAAGTCAATATTGATCTGCAAGTTCCAGAGGATATACCAGAAGTATACGCAGATATAGAGCAAATATGCAGAGCATTAGGAATTATATTTATAAAAGCCAAAGAAGCTACACCAGAAAAAAACAAAGTGACAATAACTGCCAGTATAGGAAGTATCCCTTTAAATCTACGCCCTAGAGGAACCGAATCTGAGTTTGAGGAATATATCGTAATATCTATTGCAAATACGGGTGATGGTATAGATGAAGATACTGCAAAAAAACTCTCTGACTCATTCTTTATGCTGAATCATGCCGTAGAATCTGAATTGGAGCTTTCAGCCGCAAGCAGTATTGTGCGAAAAAATAATGGATTTATTCACATAGATACAAAACCCAATATCGGCTCAACATTTCACGTATATTTACCGAAAGGGCATTAGCAAATTTAACATCATTTTTTAAACTTGCTTATCTTTACGAGTTTTTCAGACGGAAGAATTGTCACCCTGATATGATCAGTTATAAGATCAAAACGGAGTGAATGGTCTTTCTAGCCCATAACTGAAAAACTCGTATTGACATTTACTCATGACTAAGATAAGATGGTACTAAGGTCAAAATTATATTTGAAAATCCATAAGCAATAGAAATAATAATTTGATTTTTTTTGTTTTTTAACTCTAAAATCAAAATCTGGCAAATGGGAGGTATGAAATGGAAACAAAAACTGAAAAGATGGAATGGTCAAAGCCTATATTAGAGGAACTAGGAAAGGCAAGATATTCTCTTGGATCATTTACAAATGGTGACACTGGTTATATTATTCTGGGCTGCAGGGATGGAAATCAACCAGACACATCCGTCTATTTATTTGATGGTATAAGTTATGGAACCTGTCCATCATACGATTAAGTAGGATTTTCTATGGTTTTGAATTATTGTTTGAAACACAAGATTCATCAGCTATTTATTATTTAATTTTCATTAATATAGAGGTAATAGCATTATGAAGATAATATCTATTTCTGTATTTTTTGTATGCTTTTTGTTACTTTTTATATTTTTACCCTCACTATCGTATGCTGTGCTTTGGGACTTCAATAATAAAGCCCAAGAAGCAGATTGGAGCGTTATCACTGGAGCCTGTGAGATTGACAAAGATAACGCATTTAAATTAAACGAACCAGCCGCAGAGGCTCTCGCAATCGTGGGAGACTCTAATTGGACAGATTATACGATAAGTTGTAAGGCACGTTTAACACAGCCCGGTGGCTTTAATAATATCGCGATTGCATTTCGTGCTTCTGATGATGGAGTCAGTGAGTATATGTTAATGTTTGAGGGAGGTCGTCAGCAGGCAGAATGGTGGAAAAAAATTGCTGGAACATATACAGAGGTAAAAAAAGACCCATTAGAAATTGATATAAAAGGTTGGTTTGATATAAAGGTCGTTGTGAAAGGAAAAACTTTTGAGGGATATTATAACGATAAATTTGTTAGTTCTATTGAGGATTCTGATCTCAAAATAGGTAAAGTAGGGGTCAGGATATATGGATGTACTTCTCAAATAGATGATTTTGACGTTAATGGACCCGGAATACCTGCTACGAGCGTGGAATCGTTCGGAAAGTTAGCGGCAAAATGGGGAAAGATCAAAAACTAAATAACTTTCATCCAAATGTCACTATACGATCTATAATAGTTGGGTTAGCTATTATACCAATAAACGCTGTATGGCTCATCCTTATGGAGGAGTTTAGGTACTCCGGTCATCCTACGACTTCTTCACTTTTCTTTAACGTTGTTTTTTGGCTTTTCCTGCTAATTTTGTTGAATCTGATTCTTAAAAGATTTTCAGCAAAGATCGCTTTAAAACAGGGTGAGCTTATAACTATATATATCATGCTGTCAATATCATCTTCTATTTCGGGTCATGATGCGCTGATAAGTTTGCCGAGTGTTTTGGGTCATGCGTTCTGGTTTGCTACACCAGAAAATGAATGGAAAGAGCTATACTGGCAATATATACCTCGCTGGCTTGCTGTTGATGACATTTCTGTTCTGAGAGACTATTATCAGGGGGAGTCGAGTTTTTATAATCTAAATTATATAAAGAAATGGCTTGCCCCGCTCGGATGGTGGAGTGTCTTTTACTTCACTATCCTTTATGTTATGCTTTGCATAAACGTCATTTTCAGAAAGCAGTGGACGGAAAGTGAAAAACTTAGCTATCCCATAATTCAGCTACCATTGGAAATGGCAAGAGAAAGGCAAGGTAATTTATTTCATAATCGTCTGCTCTGGATCGGCTTTTCGATAGCATCTGCAATTGATCTTACTAATGGTTTGCATTACATCTTCCCTTCGTTTCCTGAAATTATCGTCAAACAATTCGATATAAGCTATCTTTTCACAGAAAAGCCCTGGAATGCAATAGGCTGGACGCCAATCTCATTTTATCCCTTCGCTATTGGCTTATGCTTCTTTGCGCCTCTTGACCTGCTTTTTTCAACATGGGTATTTTATCTCTTAGGTAAGGTACAGCGTATTTTTGGTGCAGTCATGGGAGTCCACGTAGGGCAAGGATTTCCTTACTACGATCAGCAGGTATTCGGCGCAGCTATGGGCATATTTGCGATGGTCTTGTGGACAAGCAAGAAACATCTGGTGCAGGTGTTGAAAAACGGTATGGGTATGTCTGTGATAGATGACTCAAAAGAGCCAATAAGGTATAGATCGGCAATTTTGGGAATAATTATCGGGATGACAATTATCCTTTTATTCTGCATGAAAGCTGGTATGTCCTTATGGGTCGTACCTATTTATTTTTTCATTTATTATGTCCTTTGGACAACCATTACACGTATAAGGGCTCAGTTAGGTCCTCCGGTGCATGACTTCTGGTCTTATACGTCAGGACAGACGTTTGGTCATCCCGATATGATGATGGTGTCATTCTTTGGCACACGCAGACTTGGAAGCGGGAATCTGACTATCTTTTCATTTTTCTGGTGGTTTAATAAAGGCTTCAGAGGACATCCAGCACCGCATCAGCTTGAGGCGTTTAAGCTATCTGAACAAAGCAATATGGAGACCCGAAGGACGTTTATTGCGATAATACTCGCTACGATTGTAGGGATAATCTCCTGTCTCTGGACAATATTGCATTATTCTTATAAATTCAGCGCTCCGGGAGTCCATTATTATGGTGGGGTGTATTTCGATAGCTATCTGTCGAGGTGGCTGACACATCCTGAATCTACTGATTATACAACCATTCTGGCGATGTTAGCGGGATTGTTGTTCACTGTATTTTTAGCTGTAATGCGTATGCGGTTTATCGGTTGGCAACTTCATCCGGTAGGATATGCACTTTCAGGCAGTTGGACGATGAATCTGGTCTGGTTTGTGTTTTTCATAACGTGGATTTTGAAGTTTTCTATACTGAAATACGGCGGATTGAAGGCTTACAGACAATTCACTCCTTTTTTTCTTGGGCTGATTTTAGGCGAATTTACGATTGGAAGCATCTGGACAATAATTGGAATTTTTTTGAATATACCGACCTATGCCTTTTGGTATTAGAAAATAAAGCTTGACTTAAAAATGGTCTGTGATACAATATTGACAACATAAAATCGAATATAAACTTTTCACCTCCGAGCTATCTTCTCTAAGGATTCTTGATCTATGATGGATAGCCATAGGGCATAACTGGAAACGGTTGTACCTCCCGTGTTTGGAAAGGAGAATAAGGAAGCCAATACCCTTAGTTTGCACGGATATTGGCTTTTTTTGTTATATACTCTTCGGGTTTGCCTCCTACCAGCACGTAAAATCTTAGGCATTGCCTAAAGTCAATAACCTCCCGCATAAATGCGGGGGCTTGCGTTGAAACTTAGACGCAACTCTTGTTGACTAGCCTAAGTCTCAACTGAGACTACGTTGTATGCGAATCATATAGGTACTTCGGGATATTCAGTCTAGTGCCGAACACTACGGCGGGTGGTTAAAAACTCTGAGAGGTAGGAGTGGTGCTGTTCGCAAGTAAACCGCATACAACATTGGCGAAGACTGCTAACCTGTTTGGTAGTTCCAGGGCAAGTTTTATTTTAGCTTGCGTCAAAACTACCGCCTATTTTTAACATTAAAGGAGCGGCAATTCCTCCAACGACTAAAGCTCGTTGGTTTCCTTGCCGAAAAAGATCATGATAAAGCCAATGTTTCGATATAATAATGCTCTGCGTTTCATCCTTCGCCCCTCATCCCTTATCCTTGCATTATTATTGTTGATAAGCCTTAACGCATCCGCTGAAGTCAGGCTAAAGCTGGGAACAACCACAAGCGTAGATAATACAGGTCTCTTGAAGGTGCTATTACCACCTTTTGAACAGATGTTTAATATCAGGGTAGACGTTATCGCTGTAGGCACTGGAAAGGCTATGGAGTTAGGCAAAAATGGCGACGTTGACGTATTAATCGTCCATGCAAAAGAAGCAGAAGAGCAATTCATCAAGGAAGGCTACGGGGTCAACCGTAGGGAGTTTATGTTCAACGATTTTGTGATTCTGGGTCCACCGAATGACCCCGCCGGTATAAAAGGTATGAAAGATGCTATCTCTGCAATGAAGAAGATCGCAACAAAAAAGTCGCCATTCATTTCCAGAGGCGATAATTCAGGTACGCATCAAAAAGAAAAAAGTCTCTGGAAACTGTGTCAGATACAGCCATCAGGCAAATGGTATATGGAAGCAGGGCAGGGCATGGAAACGACCCTTCAAATCGCACACGAAAAACGTGCTTATGTCCTGTCAGACAGAGGCACTTACCTCGCTTATAAAAATAAAACAGATTTGCAGATTCTGTTTGAGGGAGATTTGGCAAGGCTTGGCAATCCTTACAGTATAATAGCGGTCAATCCAGCAAAGTATAATCACATAAATTACGTCTATGCCATGTCTCTGATCGGCTGGGTTACATCAGTAGAAGGGCAGAGAATTATAGGTAATTTCAAAAGCCCATCTGGTGAAGTGCTGTTTCATCCAACTGCGATACAGTAGGGGCAATCCCTTGCGGTTGCCCAGAAAATTCAGTTGCCAAAAATAGGGCAGGCACAAAAATAATGGCAGGCACAAGACCTGCCCCTACAATATGGATTATATATTAAACGGATTCGTTGAGGCGTTTCGACTGATATTCGCTTTTGACAGGGATGTATTCAGCGCAGTTTTTATCTCATTGCAGGTGTCGCTGATCGCTATCGTCCTGTCTGCTGTTATCAGTCTGCCACTGGGGTTTATTATTGCTACAAGGAGTTTTGCAGGTAAAAGGCTGACTATTACGATCCTGAATACCCTTATGGCTGTGCCTACTGTCGTGGTTGGATTGATAGTCTACACGTTTATATCACGACAGGGACCTTTTGGTATGCTGAATCTGCTTTTTACCCCAACGGCAATGATCATTGGTCAGTTTTTACTTGCAATGCCCATATTGACAGCCTTAACTATCTCCGCAGTTCACGCAGTTGACGAAAGGATTGCGCCTACCGCATTAACACTTGGCGCTAATAATAGACAATTAGCTTATGCGGTTTTTCTTGAGGCACGTTTTGGTTTGCTTGCCTCGGTTATCTCTGGATTTGGTCGGATAATTGGAGAAGTCGGCGCCGCAATGATGCTCGGTGGGAACATAAGGGGCGTCACTAGGACGATGAGTACAGCTATCGCACTTCAGACGAGTATGGGTGAATTTGAGCTAGGCATAGCTCTTGGGATCATCTTGCTTTTGGTAGCTTTTCTAATCAATGTTCTATTCCATTACTTTCAGCAAAGGTAGTTGATTAGTAATCAGTAATCAGTGAACAGTGAACAGTGAAAATCCGTGGCTAATACAAATATGACTAAATCTGTAATCAAAATTGAAAACATCAAAAAAAACTACGACAAAAGGGTGATCCTTGAGATTCCGCATCTGGAGTTTGAGTCGGGCATGATCTATGCCCTCGTAGGTCCCAATGGTGCAGGCAAAACTACCTTGCTAAGAATACTTAATCTGTTGGAACAATCAGACGAAGGCGAAATGTATTTTGATGGTCAGCAGATTAAACCAACAGACTTTCTGAGCATGAGGCGTCAAATGACTCTCGTTATGCAAAACGCTGTACTTTTTCGTACAAGCGTATTCAATAACGTCGCCTACGGTCTGAAAGTGCGTTCTTCTGATGAAAAGATGATACATTCGTCTGTCTTATCTGCACTGGATTTAGTAGGACTTACGGGATTTGAGCATCGAAAGGCGAAGCAATTATCGGCAGGGGAAGCACAGAGAGTCGCTCTTGCCCGTGCTCTCGTGCTTCAACCGAAATTTCTCTTGTTGGACGAACCAACTGCCAACGTTGATAAAAGGAACGTCAGCGTTATAGAGTCCGTACTTCGTAAGGTCAACTCCGAATTCAGGACAACGATAGTTTTTACCACACACGATCTTTCGCAGGCGTATCGCATGACGGACAAAATAATCTCACTTCTTGATGGAAAGATAATGGACGGTGGTTCTGAGAATACGCTCTATGGCGATTTTGATAAGGATGATAATCAGCAGTCATTTATAAACGTAATCCCAACAGTCAGGATGATGGTTGAGGATTACAAAGCAGATAGTTCAGGTATTTACGTTGATCTAAAAGATGTAAATATATCATTTAAACCTCAAAGCTCAAACGAGTTGAACTGTCTTGAGGGTCATGTCACTTCTATAACAATGGTAAACGGGATGATCAGACTGACGATAAACGTTGGAATCGAAATGTCTGCGCTTATTAAGCCTGAAGTTTTTCAAGAGATAGCTCCGAATATATTTAATCAGAGTGTTTACGCTGTTTTCAAAGTATCGGATGTTTATGTATTTTAGGATTACGAATTTAAAAATTTATGCTTAGATGAAAATTATTGCTTGACACCGAAGATTAATTTGTGTATCATGAATTAGCGATTCATATAAATAAATATTTCTCCGAGCCTTTCTTTCTAAGGGTTAGAAAGTAACCTATGAGGACTGGCCGATAGGGTATAGCTGGAAATGGCTTTGCCTCCCGTGCTTGGAAAGGAGAAGAAATATAAGGAACCAGTATCTCAGAGCTATTCAGTTTTCCTTTATTTTCATGAAAGTAGGAGTCTACCTCCAACCAATTATATAAACGATTCCTGCTTTCGCTTGAATGAAAAATAATTAGAAACAGCTTGACAAGAGCTTTTCGGAGTAAATTGAGTAGATATGATCAACTGTTGATCTGCCCGTATTCTGGTTTTTTAGACACTTGCCATTTTCTCTCCTTTCCTCAGCACTTTAACATGCGCACAAGATAACTATAATTCTCTGAGAAGATTAGGAAAAAAATCTTCTATGAGAACCCAAAAAGTGAAGAGGAAGCGGATCATGAACAAAACAATTCCCAAACACAAGAACTTCATCAATGGAGAATTTATCGATTCGGATTCCGGAGAAATGATCCAGGTAGAAAATCCGGCTACAGAGAAGATAATTTCAGAAGTGCCCGAATCAACTGTAAAAGATATTCAAAATGCAGTTGAAGCCGCCGACAAAGCCCAGAAAACGTGGGCTAAAATTCCCCCAATAGAACGGGCTAAATATCTCCGTCCTCTCGCTGTCGCTATCAGAGAAAACGAGGAGAATCTTGCCCGAACTATTGCTGAAGAACAAGGCAAAATCCTTTCCCTTGCTCGGATAGAGGTGAATTTTGCCGCCGATTACATTGATTATATGGCAGAATGGGCAAGACGGATTGAGGGAGAAATTATCCCCAGCGATAAGCCCAATGAGAATATCTTTCTGTTCAGAGCGCCTATCGGTGTTGTTGGCGGGATTCTACCCTGGAACTTTCCATTCTTTCTGATTATTCGCAAGATGGCGCCGGCTCTGGTTACAGGCAACACAATAGTCGTTAAACCCAGTTGTGAAACACCAAATAACGCTTTTGAATTTGCGAAAATTGTGGCAGAATCTGATTTGCCCAAAGGTGTTTTTAACGTGGTTTTCGGGCGCGGCTCTACTGTTGGGCAGGCTCTTGCCTCACATCCAAAAATAGGCATAATCAGCATGACTGGAAGCGTTGAAGCAGGTCCAAAAGTGATGGAAGCGGCGGCAAAAAATATCACAAAAGTCAGTCTGGAACTTGGTGGAAAAGCTCCAGCTATAGTGCTTGCTGACGCTGATCTTGATCTGGCTGTAGAAGCTATCAAAAACTCTCGTGTTGGAAATACCGGTCAGGTCTGCAACTGTGCCGAGAGAATCTACGTTCATAAAAAGATCGCTGACGCCTTCACCGAAAAAATGGTCGAATCCATGAAACAGGTGACGTACGGAGATCCGCTTATAGATAATGACATTAACATGGGTCCATTGATAAATAAAGACCAATTCAATAAAGTAGAAGGTCTGGTAAACCGAGCTATCAAAGGAGGCGCTGAACTCCTGATAGGCGGTGAAGGGGATAGTATTCGAGGTACTGGATACTATTACAAGCCTACTGTTCTGACGAATATAAAACAATCGGATGAAATAATCCGAAAAGAGATATTTGGACCAGTTATTCCTATTGTTACTTTCAATGATCTGGATGAAGCCATTGAGTATGCCAATGATTGTGATTACGGGCTAACTTCTTCCATTTACACCAGCAATATTGACGTTGCCATGAGAGCTTGTAATGAAATCAGGTTTGGTGAGACATACATCAATCGGGAAAATTTTGAGGCTATCCAGGGCTTTCACGCTGGATGGAGGAAATCCGGCATTGGCGGAGCAGACGGAAAACATGGTTTGTATGAATATACCCAGACTCATGTTGTTTATCTCCAGTATAATCAAAATGTGAAGTAATACCAATTTCCAATTGAAATGCTAGATAAAGTTTGTCATTCTGAACGAAGTGAAGAATCTTCTCTTGATCATAACAAACAGATTCTTCGCTATCGCTCAGAATGACATACGTGAATTAGCAATTGGTGTGAATTACCTACGAGTTATGAAGGTTAAATAATTCGCTCAATTTATCATAGTGTGTAGTAACTTAAAGTGGTCAAATAACTTGACAAATTCACCTCTTTTTGCCTTGCTGGCAATATTAGGATCCAATGCTGCATGTAAGATAACCTCTGCTTGTTGG
>Ga0247841_10008362_pt1 | contig 14945 bp, 20 predicted proteins | sample LaCruzMarch2015__2_FD_192410 | JGI IMG/M metagenome (GOLD analysis project Ga0247841, IMG submission 192410) | Freshwater microbial communities from meromictic Lake La Cruz, Castile-La Mancha, Spain - LaCruzMarch2015_18m | ecosystem: Environmental > Aquatic > Freshwater > Lake | place: Spain...
GTCCATTTGAGGACTTTGTTGTGGCTCATTCGCCGGACTTGAAGGGGTTGTTTGAGGCAAAGAGGAAACGGATATGAGAGAGTTCATTGGACATTCTGTGAAGGTAGCAACACGGGCGATGGGAGTTGTGGAGGGGACACTGGTAGATGACCGGCAGTCCATGATTCTCGTTCAAGGCAAGGATAAGACGATCACTCGCATCCTCAAGCAGGATATCGGTGCATTTCTGCCGACCGACTTCGAGCCGTACGAGTACGTGCCATTTCACGTTTTGTACTGTGAGAATGAACGGATGAAGTGTCCAGGTGTACAATACATCAAGGAAGGCGAGGGCTTCTCACGTGGCGATGTGGAGGTTTTCGTGGGTCCGTGTCCCGGCAGGTGCGAAGACTGCAAGATGGGGACCAAGGGTGAACTTCGCAGTGTGTCGGGTAAGTTCTTGCGGCAAATGATCGCAGGAACGATGTTTGGTGAGTATCCAAAGAAGGAGAGCAGTCATGGCGGTGTTGCAAAAACAGCCTCAGTCGGGGCAGGACTCGCAGCAGCAGTTGCAGCGTCTGCAAAAGGCAAGGGACAAGGCCGAGGAGTTGTCCCGAGAAAAGAGTAGGCTGACAGGCGAACTGGGCGCTCTTCAAACGCAACTCCGGGACTTGGAGTCCAGGTGTCAGGTTGATTTTGCCTGTACCATTGCTGATCTTCCAGGATTCATCACCCAGTTGGAGACCGAGGCGGAGACGGCTCAGGTCAATGCCGAGATCATCCTGGGAATGAGGGATGGAACAGTGAAGCAGGCAGAGCCGGCCGCTCCGGTTGCCAAGCAACCTGAAAGGCAGGCTTCAAGGGCTGTTCCCATGTCGAAGAGGATGGGGAATTCCACTGTGGAAGAGGATGGGGATGGAATTCCATGATCCCATTCAACGATGCGGTCAATTATTGCCATGAACAGTCGCACACATAGGGTAGATCCTCGTAAAAAGCAAAGAATGGTGCTCCCAAATCCGAAGAAATTCAAAGGAGAGGGTCTTTGAGATGATTCGGAAGACTTGAAAAGTGGAAGTGGGAAGAAGGTTTGGATGAAGAAGAGGGACGGTAGTAGTGCGTTGTTCTTTGCTCGGGAAATTGTTAAAAGGAAGTCTGAATTCTAATGAAAGTCGATCATATATCAGCCTCTGGATTGAAGGCATTTGAACAATGTCCTCTGAAGTATTTTGCTGTGTATGAGTTAGGCTTAAAGGAGGAGGAGATTCACCCGTCGACTCGTATGGGAACGGCAATTCATGAGATGATGGAAGCGGCGACGAATGCCAAGATGTCTGAGGGGGATACTGAAAGAACCAACCCGATGTTCTGGAAGTTTACGGCGGTAGCCAAGAACAAGGTTGCAGGGAACTTGCTGAGCACAATCGACGAGTTGGTGGCGAATGCGATCCGGTGGGGATACTTCAGGAACATTCATCGCACACACGGGTGTGAGGTGCGAATTGAGTTTCCTCTTCCTGATGGAACGATGGTCACTGGGTACATTGACCGGCTGGACCTGAATCTACCGGAGGCTGACATCATCGACTTGAAGACTCAGAAGAATGCTTTCGAGCAGTCAGAGTTGGATGACAACTGGCAGGCGAGAATCTACAATATCGGGGCCAGGAAATTAAAGCCGGAGATCACGGGGAATGCAACGGTTTCATTCTGGGTGCTGCGGCATCAGGTTCAACGTGTTACATTGACGGCCGGAGATGCGGAAGCGGACATTCAGAAGATTGTAAACAAGGTTGCGGAGATCAGGGCTTGCAAGGACCCGGAGGGAAAGCCATCGGGGTTGTGTCCTTGGTGTCCGTATGAAAGTCAATGTCCTGTCAAGAACAGTAGCGCACGGGATCGGTTCAGGAAGGCGACTCGGCGGTGAGGATTCAGCACTCAAATGCTCAGGCGTTATTCGACGCTGTTGTAGATCATGGTGTGCCGAGTAGTCCTTGCTGGGATGCGACAATCATCGATGACAGTGACAGGGATCGTCTGGGATGAAAGGGAAGTGACGGAATGAACAAAGAAAGTTGTGGGGACGAACATCTGGATGGCTCATGTCCTTGTCGGGTTATTGGACCTGGAACTTATCCTCCGGATGACCCGGATGGATCGAAGTCACGGAAGAAGTTTGCGGAGATGCTTCGTGATGCTCCCTTCTCTGAGAAGTCTGTGGAGAAGGCTCGCTCGGAAAGCCGGAGGGAACTGGACAAGTTGCTCGGTCGGCATCCAATCAGTGACGCATCTACAGGATCAAATCCCTGTCAGGAGGTCGTCGTAGGTGTGTCGCAGACGTGCGGACCTCAATCTATCGCCAAGAAGGACTCCTATGTAGGCCTGGATCTGTCATTGACGGGGACAGGGTTCTGTCTGAAGAGGGGGGATGTCTTCACCATTGAGACGGTCTCCACGAAGCCCAAGGACTTCAAGACGGATCTGGATCGGCTGGCGCACATCCGGGATACGCTGTTGCGGAAGATCCCGGCCGATGTGAAGATGATCTGCATCGAGGACTTCTACGTTCCCGCAAATCCGATGCAACTTGGCTCGGCGATAAAGTTGGCGATGCTGGGGACGGTCATTCGGATGACATTGCATGAGAAGGGCATCCCCTTCGTCATCATCGCCCCGAGTCAACTCAAGAAATTCGTAACCGGGAAGGGTACGGGCGAGAAGAGTATGATTCTGAGGGAAGTCTTCAAGCGGTGGGGGATCAATGCGGAGGACGACAATCAGGCCGATGCCTCGGTATTGGCGTATCTGGCGGAAGCATTGGTGGCTCCATTGACCGATGATGTCCCGAAGTTCCAGGTGGAGGTCGTCAAGACGGTTCGGAAGGAACGGCCTCGGTACAACGTCAAGGAAGCCTGGGCTACGGAAGCCGTGAAGGAGGAATAAGTCATGCCTCGTAAGATTGTGGATAGTAGCATCAAGATGGTGAATCTGCGGGAGATCAAGCCGATTGATCTCAGTGTTGGCAGGAGGGCGAGTGGTCAGAATTGTCCTGCCTGTGGTGGAGAGTTGACGAGAGGGCCGGTTCCCTGTCCGGATGGAAAGCCAGGCTGTGTGGTGAATCATCAGGGCCTTCGGTGCGGTAACTGCGGGAAATACTGGCACTAGGCGGTCGCATTATGACCGTAGCAAGTAAAGATGCCGGATTGCCGGACCCCTTGGAGCATTTGGATCAATTTGAGATCGCTCCCAGGGAACCTGTCGATCTTCCGATCATCACGCTGGTCTTCGAAACTCGTGCGGATATGATGCCGAGGATTCAGAGGATCACGAACTGGCATCGGAAGTTCTTTCGGTTTCATCGGGAAGTCATCGTCTCGAATGTCAACCCGAACATCCCAGGAACTGTCTTCGTGAACTGCGGGTATCTTCCGCCCCCCGAGAAGATGAGGATGTGGTATTCGGACATGTGTGTTCACTATCTCAACAACCTATGTGATGGCTCGCATATGTTGATCTGGCAATGGGATGGATTCATCATCAATCCGGATTTGTGGACGAATGACTTCTATCCGTGGGATTACATTGGAGCGCCGCTGGGCGGGGCGTGGATATATTTCGCTCACTGCATGAAGGGGCTATGGCCGAACTGGAAGAACCCATTTGATGTCCCAGGACAAAGGCATGCTCTGGTGGGGAATGGGGGTTTCTCCCTGCGATCCAAGAAGTTCCTGGAGTCGACGGATGCTCTGGATCGAACCGGACTGACGTGTGAGGCGGAGGATCTGTATCTCTGCGTGGAGAGAAGAGGGGAACTGGAAGAGAAGGGAATCAAGTTCTGCCCTTCGGATAAAGCCGCATCGTTCTCAGTGGAGGGTGGGGATCTAAGCAAGTCATTCGGCTTTCACAACCGGGATGTGCTGTTGCCGGCGAAAGTCTATCTGGAATCTAAATATCTGGCTAAGAAGACTGTTCCAGTGAGTCCGTTAGGATTGTCCGCAGAGCACGTATAGGGGTCGGTAGACGGCTACTGAGGACGAATTGGAGCGATTCTGGTCCAATGGTCATCTTTGCCCAGGGGATCTGCTTCAAAGCCTTCCTGATGGCAGCCAGGGCGGAAGAACGCTCTTGTACGGTCATCCCGATATGTCCCTTGAGTTTATCGAGGCCGATGTAGTAGTGATGACGACCACATTGCATCCCCAGCCATAGACGGAGACAAAGGACGCACATCGAGTCGGTCTTGACATCATTCAATGGGACGAACCATGGATTCTCTCTCATCTGGTCCAGGTACTTCTTGGACAGATGCAGTTCGATTTCGTTTCCTCGACGGTGATGGGCGTCGAGAATACCGATAGTCAGGAGTTGACGCAAGGCGACATCCAGGGAATTATTGAACGAAACGGACGGTTTCTTCCCGAGGAGTTCGGCAAGTCGGCGGCGATGGAAGTTGAGGATTCGGGCATCGACATTCCCGTTGATGATATGCCAGCCGATACCCAGGATGGTCTGATAGGCAATCAGACCGATGGAGTTTGGCCGGTGGTCTCGTGTGGAGTGATTCGGAGAAACGTGGAGCATACGGGGAATGACGCACCACGTGTCGGTATTGACTGGGCCAAAGGCGTCAGTGGGACGAAGAGGATGACGTTTCTTATGACAGGCACGACACAGACAGACACCTTCCAGCATGTCATTCTCGTGGTACATAAGGATGTGTTGGATGGTTGCTTCGGGTTCTCCATACAACTTCCAGACACCCAGGATGATGTGGTACAACTCGATGATATGATGGACTTCGAGGTGTTCGACTTCCTTGCATCCTTCCGCAGTGCAAGCCGGAGATTTGTGTCGCTTGACCCATTCGCTGTAGATCAGCGAGGATCGGATGCGCTTGTCAATGGACTTCCAGATGATTCCTTGATCGGCCATGGGTGATTATACACCAATGGTATCTACATCCGCAAAACGTGGTATTTGGACTCGTATGAGGCATTTTCATAGTGAAGTTGCAACAGACTGTGGCGGTGCGAGTTGCGATTGGGAATGTCAAGTTTCATGAATTGAAAACGGGATGGTAATACTATTATATGGGGTTATGATCGTGGAGTGTTATTGGCGAACAGGTGAGAGAACCTGTGAATATTTTTTAATATTTGGCTGTTAGTCAGGGAGGATAAGCGATGGAAACGAAGATAGACCGGATGGTAAGGAGGGTGGTATCGAGCATGACACAGGTAGAGTCTGAAGACTGGGGCGATGCATTGAAGGTGTTGGTGGATGAATTGCAGGAAATGGATCTTGGGTTGCAAAATGGGGAGATGATGGGGATAACTCGTGTGTGGAAGGCGGCACAGCGGTTGGAGCGAGAGGAGCGGAATGTGGAGGATTTGGAATTGAGGCTGGAGGTGAATGGGTTATTGTCGGAGGTGGCGAAGGTATTGAACACAGCGGAGGTGGAGAAGCGTCGTTTTGAGGATGAAGGTGCGAAGCATCTTTCGAGGTGTCGTGCATTGCGTGTAGAAGTTCGGGAATTGGCGGGCAAGTTTGAGGTGATGGAGGGAAGGCAATGAGCAAGGAAGTGGAGACGATTACGGTACAAGAGACGCAGACGGATGTGGATGGGAACATTGTGAAGATGGAACGGATGACGGAGCGTGTAGTGGAGGTCTTTGCGAGGGAACGGATGGCGGCGCAAATGGTGCGAGGGTATAGGACTGACATGGACATAGGACGTGAGGGGGATCGAGTGAGGACGTTGTTATGGAATGCGAAGCGGGAATTGGAGAAGATGGTACAGAGAGGGATGGATGTGGATTTGAGGAATGTGATGGGAGAGGCATTGAAGGCGATAGAGGAGGCGAAGGGGGCGGTGGACAAGGTGATAGGTGTAGGGATGTCGGTACAGATAGACGAGAGGACAGGGTTTCGGTCCAGTGAGCGCACGGCAGCGCCAGGAATGACAGGTAAAGGTTTGAGTTAAGGAGAATGGTCATGGATCAGGGTAAAATGGCGGATCGGATAGCACGTACGGTGATAGGAGGGAAGTGGGAGATCAAGAAGGTGAGTCCTGGAGGGGTTTGGTTTCGAGTAAATTACGATTTTGGGGTGAGGATGATGAAGTTTGTTGATATTGCTAAGGAAGTGAGGGAGATGGGGGAATGGGTCAAGATGGATTTATTGAGGATGGAACATGAGGGGATGAAGTTGAACATGGCTTCGGTGGTGATTGGGGATGCGATGGTGATGATGGTAGAGGGGAAGATTGGGGTATATGCGGATGTGATGGTGAATGGGATGGCAGGGGTGAGGTTTACCCATGATGATGTGGAAGAACAGATGATGGAAGCGGGGAATTGAGAGTGGGGGTGGAAGATGGAAGTGACATCATGGCAGAAGAACAAGAAGGTAGAGAGGACATCGCCTGGGTCGAAGAATCCATACAAGGTGACGTATCATGATGGTCAGGAGAAATGGACGGACGATTTACCTGGGGATGGGAGTGGAGGGCGTCGTGAGCAGTGGAAGCAGGAACATAAGCAGAGTCGGCCATCGATCAAGGAAGACAATGCGAAGTTGACGGCGGCGAAGTCGAGGTATGTGAAGGGGGAGACGGATGAGGCGGGCTTGAGGGAGGTGGTAAACGGTGTGATCGTGCATTTTAGGGAGAGAGGTAGCGAGGGAGACGATTCGTCGGTGGTTGAAGGAACAGCCGGAATCGGATGGGAAGGCAAAGGAAGCGGAAGGGATCATTCGGGAACGGATGATTGAGAAGTTAAGGAAGAAGGAAGCCATGAGTGACAAGATAGAGAGGATGGCGGCGAATGTGGTTGCCAGTGAGGTGACAGACACTTTGATTTCTCAGATTCGTTATTTCATGCCGCAGATCAAGCAAGCGGTTGGGAAGGCGATGGGAGGGCCGGTGGCGACCTTCATCATCATCAAGAAGATGGGATTGGATACGGTGGAGTTCATATTCAAGGGTGGGAAGATAATTGGTCCTGGGTTTGAGTTTGCTGGTGGGGCGATGGTTCATTACGATTCGGGATCGGACACATATAATCTCACGCCGTTCATTATGTGGGATGGTGGGCAGTTCTGGGGACATATTGTCAGGGACTTCTATGTTGAGGATTTTGGGGATGTGAGTAAGGTGGAGAACATTTTCAAGCGGGAGAAGGACAAGTTGCCAGATGCTCGTGAGGTTTATCATGAGGATGACGACAAGACGGCGGCAGAGACGCTCAGGACGGTCTTGGCGGAGTATCCAGGGCAGGAGAAGGTCTTTGGGCGGCTGGATCGAGTCCAAGCGATTCTGGAGGCAATTAGGAGGCTTCCTGGGGTTGCTGATGTGGTGATCAATGATCGGACGCAGACAGCGGACTCAGTGGAGTTTTACGTGAGTTTGAAGGTGAGGGAGCGTTTTTCGAAGGGATGGCCGAATGAGAGTCGAGTGAAGGAGTTTGATGTGGATTTGAATCAGGTACGGCGAGGGATCATGGAGGCATTGCGAGTGGATCGGGATATGGGTATTCAGGGATGGAAGATGCCGAAGAAGGTATTCAAGACCTCGCAGTTGATGTATCGGAGAGACACGCAGTTTGTCGGGTATGATCAGGATGACATTCAGGTTGATCTATGGGTGAGGTAAGAGACACAAGACGGATGGCTTCGGATCTCCTGGTGATGGCCAGGGAGGTTCTTGGATTTGAGTTTCCAAGCCAGGATGCTCTCGATAAGTATCTGAAAGATCACCCCAAGGCCAAAAAGGAAAACCATTGGGTCAAAGGACAAAAACAAGAGAAAAAACCGCAGGATTCTACAGCGGAGAAAACTGGAGAAAAAACTGAGGATTCTACTGGAAAGAGATTTGAGATACCTGAGAGCAAGTTGGTGAAGTATGAGGTAAAGGGTGATTTGGGGAACATTGAGAATTGGAAGGCGAAGATTGTGGTTGGGAATTCGTTGGGGAAGAAGCAGAAGGTAGGGCAGATGGATGAGGTGGGGTATGTGGGGATCAACACACGTACGAACGAGATTGTACCGATAGCACGAGGGGATGAGCATCGGTCGGGGTATGAGTTATTGCATCATTTGCATGAGAAGGGGGCAATCAAGGGAGATCCACAGGATTTCATAACCTTGTTTGATGGGAACAATTATCCTCATTACACGACTTCGGACACACACAAGTATGCGAAGGCGGTGAAGAAGTGGTTGGCGTATGGTGGGAATAATGTTTGTGTTCACAGTCAAGGCCAGAATGGGTCTGGGAATTACATTACGGACATGGAAGAGTATGTGGCATTGGACGGGAAGGTGCCATATGGGCAGAAGGGTCCATCGAAGCCAGCCAGGGAGGTTTTGGATGGTTTGGAGGGTGCGGTGAAGGGGGTGAGGGAGGGTTCCTATGCCGGATCAGGCATATCCTGGGATCTTGAATGGGTATGTGTATCAGCATTCGAGGATTCCGAATGTGATGCATCATGAGGTGCTACGGGTGGACTCGAATGGGAGATCAGAGCGGGTGAGGGATGAAGAGCAACCCTGGCAGGAGGAGTTGGTGATGGCGTTGGTGAGGAGGGGATATACTCTTTCCGAGGCGATTTTGATTGCGGCGACGGCGTGTATGAGGTGTCGGTGTGTGTTAGCGTACGAGTTGGGGTTGGATTACGGGTATGCGTATGGGTCGCCGGAATATGAGGCGACAGATTCTGATTGTGAGTTGTGCCAGTCAAAAGGCTAAGGAGAGTACAATGAAGACCAGGCGTGGATCGGATACGGAAGTTGGGCGGAGAATGATGGCCACGAGGATGAATCCTGGCTTTACACTCAATCGTGATACTGAAGTATTGGCAACCATCACAATTGAAGGTCCGGATGAAATCGGTGTTTCTGTGAGTGGACAGCACAAGGTTTGGTTGCCAAAAGTGCTACAGGTGGCCGAGGAATCGATTCGGAAGATGATTGGGATTACGGTTCATCCGGATGTGTTGGATGGTAAGGTGGAGATTGGGGTTTACAGTACGCAGGAGGCATGGTCGGATGACAGTTACATTGCTGTTTGGTCGGACAATCCAAAACTGGCGAAGGGGTTGATTGGGATTGTGGCGAAGTATGTACCACTTACGGGTGGTGGGGTTCCAGGATCATACTATCGTGGGTCTGGTCAGATTTCCGGGAAAGACAATCAGTACAGTTTTCATTACAGTTCGTTCGGGATAGGAGATTGAAGATGCAAAGATCAATGGACATGGTTGCTGGTGATGTGCTGGCTTCGGTGCGGGAATTGCTTTCCAAGTATCCGGATTCTACTCCGACGGAGAAGGAGCGGAAACTATGGAGGGAGCAGGCGGAGAAGCGGCGTCGTCATGATGGGATTCGTCCAAGGAAGTCAAGGATATTCCCAGAAATTCTGTCTAATAAATGGCAAAATAGAGATTTATGGGAAGAGATTGTTCATGCGGCCGAAGTTCTTAGTGAGTTGATAGACAAGGTAGATGCTAATGATAAAACTGCTGATTATTTTTGCAAAAAGAAGGCTATGGATTTGGCCAAGAAGTATGTCCAATATTATGCCGATGGAAATACGGACAAGGATTTTTTAGAGTTATTGAGAAATGACATTTTAGATTACATGTGGAGTGAATTGGCAAATGTTTGAATCTCTTCATCATCGCATTCTGAGGATTGCAGAGGCGCTCAAGAAGCGTCGTCTGAGTATTTTTGATTTTGATGACACTTTGGTTTCATCTCGTAGTTCGGTGACGGTAGAGCATGGGGATGGTGAGGTGACAGTTTTGGACAGTGCTTCATTCGCATATTTTAGGGGGACCAGTGGGGATCACATTGATTTCTCGGACTTCAACAATGTCACGAAGCCCAGGATCATCAAGAAGGGCATGGATGCGTTGAGGAAGGCGGCGGAGGACTCTGAGACTCGGGTGGTGATTTTGACTGCTAGACCCAAGGGGTCGGTCTCGGCAGTGCAGAAGTTCATGGAAAAGTTGGGATTGAAGAATGTTGAAGCGGTGGCTTTGGCTTCCAGTGATCCGATGGATAAGGCGAGGTGGATTGAGCAGAATGCGAGGGAGGCCGAGGAGGTGGAGTTCACGGATGATAGTTCCAGGAATGTGGCGGCGGTAGAGACTCTCAATGGGAAGATCAGGGCGAAGATTAAGACGAACAATCCGCCGCACCCATCGGAGGGGGATTATGATGGGGGGACGATGGGGGAAGTCTTTATATCTGACACTCCAACATCTGCGAGGGTAGATGTGAAGAAGGATCAGGAGCCGGAAGAGGGTCCGAGTCTTCAGCATACGACGAGTCCTTGGTGGAAGAAACAGACACCCGAATTCAGGAATCAGTATTGCAAGGATCATCCGGAGTCACAATATTGTGGGATGAAGGCGGCATCCATGCGTCGTGGAGGGGTATTGGAATTGACGAATCCCTATGATGGGGCGGCTTTGGAGTGTGATGGTATGACTCGTGTGCTTCATACGGTTTTGATGAGGCATCGGATACCTCATGTGCCGATGGTAGGCAGTGTAGATTGGAATGGAAAGCATTTTAATCCTCACTTTTGGATTGATCTTCCATCTGGGAATGTTGTGGATTACCGGTTGAGGATGTGGTTTGGAGGAAAGGCTCCGCATGGCATTTTTAATCCAAGGAATGCGGGAGTTATCTATGAAGGTCGTCGGGCAAACATGCCTCCTTTGCCGGATTATCTATTTGAGGTCTTGACGGGTCGGCCGATTGATGCTGGGTTTAAGGATGTGGTACACAAGATCATCAAGCGTGTGAGGGACAATGAATTAGCGAAGGCATTGATTGAGAAGGTTCGGAAGTACATTCAGACGCAGAATCCGGCGGATGATTTGACTCCGGCTGAAGTTTCAGTTATTTACCGGGGTGAGGAATACGGAGATGACTTTGATATGCCTGGAGGTCAGGAGTTGGATGTGGGTTGGACAAATCATGCGGAGTATCGTTGTGACTTGAGGGATGTGGACCCATCCAGGGTGAATGAGGCAGTTCGGAATTTCGCAGAGTTGCATCCTCATAAGCATCAGAAGGTGAACTTGATGAATCACAACATTGGCAAGGCGGTGGTGGAGGTGAATACGACTGTCGATCCGGAAGAGGCGGCGGTTGTGACGGTGATGGCGTCCGGGAATGATCTGAAGAAGCAGATCGTAGAGCGTGCGGGCAAGGTCAAGAGTGAGAAGGCAAAGAAGTACGTTCATGAGGGGTTATTGCGGAAGATTGATCAGGCTGGGGATGCGGCTGGGGCCTGGCTTGAGAAGTTGGAGGCTGACTTCAAGCATCTCAAGTCCAAGGGACTGATGGTGGGATTCAAGGATGGGGATTTTGATGATTTATGGTATATCATCACGGGGGAGACACAGAAGACCAAGAAGGCGGCAGATGCATTGTTGTTCCCTGGGCAGGGGAATGGTGGGGCGGAGGAGTATAATCCGATGACGGACGAGAAGATGACGAGTCTCTTTTTGGCGTTGCACACCTGGGCCACCAGGAAGGCCACCAGCCTGCCTCCAGGCGCACCGGTGGTAACGCAGATCCTGGACGGGCTGAACGCCGTGGAAGAGGCGCTGAAGGGCAAGATGGGGCTTCGGGGACAGGAAGCGATCACGCAGTTGGCCAATGCGATGGAAGGACACTTCACGATGAATGCTCCGCCATTCCCGGCTTTGATCCGGAAGTATGGTATGAATGCGATTCGGAATGTCTCCGGGAGGTTTCTGGCATCTGACAAAATGGCTGCATTCATGCCGATGAAGACGGAATCTCAAAAGCGAGAAGAGGAGCGTCGTCGGGAGCAACTGAAATATCGTATACCCAGGAAATCGGGTTTAGGGGACACGCATCCTTTTGGGTCTCCATTGCGTCGTCGGAGGGATTATGGGGAGAGGGATGGGGATGCGAATGTTCAGAATCCGCAGTCGAACATTGAGGAGCAGATGCCATCTCAGGACATCATGACTTCGAGGGTGGCTCGGAGTAAGACGGTGTTGTCATCCGATGATCCGAAGGTTTTGGCGATTGAGGGGCGGATTCTGGCATTGGCGAAGGAGTTTCTTGGATGAGTTGTGCTATCACAGACAAGATCAATGACATTGTGTTGAAGTTCAATGCCATCTGTGGTGTCACCACCATTGCGCCAACAGATTTGTGTTATGAAGGAAGTCTTATCACGTATATCTACAACACGCTGAGTGCATTGCCGTTGAATGATTATCCATTGCCTGATCCACCAGATGAAGATATAGCCTGTGCTGATAATGGGTGTGGAGTATATGTGGCAACGGTTCTTCGGCCACGGTTTCCTCCAGATCCAGTGTTAGGCATATGTGATTCTGAAGTGTTGAATGACATTTATGATTGGGTGGCAGGCATTCAGTTGTGGGGGAAATTCTATCAATATCAGGTTGGTGGACATGGACCAGGGCATTGCTGGGATTATTTATGCGGGAAAGGTGTGGCTGAGTTTGTTGGCATTTTCCCAAGGGATGCCACAACAATTTTCTCAATGGATTCGCCATCTTGTACTGGTTCTCCAACATATTCTTCATTAGAATTCATCGTTACAGATTCATGTGCTAGCATTTCAAGCGCACCGGCGGCGGCAGTTTGGAATAGTCAACTCATAGTGGGGATCGGCACGGCGGAAGCGAATGCCAATCAAGTGACAGCGTGTACTTGGTATGGTGGATATTATGTGAATACGACAGACAACTGTATTGACAGTGCGTGGGGGATTGTTCCCTATCCGATTCTTGGAATTCCGGCATTGGTTGGCAGTTGTCCATAGTGCCATTTTTCTTTTATATTTTGGCCATCTATTGATGGGTTGAACGCAACTGGGAGACGGTCATGGACAGAACGGTATTGGCACACAGGTTGGTTGAGATTGCCGGAGATCTGTCGATCTTGGCTGGATTGAAGTCGGAAGTCGAGGGCGAGAAGACGGATGCGGCTGGACCCAAGATCGCTGAGGAAGTGAAGGCTCAGGAGTCATTTTCGGCTTTACGTGGGCTTCGTGAAGCGCAGGACATCGTGGCAGAAGTGGAGCAGGGGCAGGTTAAGACGGCGGATGAGGCCGTGAAGATTGACAAGTTGCCGGGATTCTCACCGATGCAACTTCGTCAGCAGATCAATCAGATCGTGGATATTCGTCAGCGTGCAACGCAGATGCGTCTTCAATTCGAGTCCGTCCTTAAGGAATTGAAGGGTTTGGAAGATAACGAGGAGGCTGGCCTGGGGAAGTTGAAGGCAGCCGCACAGGCGGTCAAGGACAAGGAAAAGTTCCTGGTGGAAGCCGAGAAGGGCATATTGGAATTCACGGCATTCTGTCAGCGGAAGCGTCCGGGTGTTGAGCAGATGTTGGCTGATCCGGCTACCAGCAAGTTTGGTGACAAGGCTGGAGACTTCTTCAATCGGGTCGGGGAGAAACTTGGCAAGCAGGTGCAGGAAGCCGTTCAGACGATCTACACACAGACCGAGGAAGATTTGACTCATATGGCGGACTGTGTTCGTGGTCTGAAGGTGATTGAACGCACGGCCTCGGTTCAGGCGTCGACATTGAAGACGGCTGGACTGGCGGATGTTCTGATCTCGATCAAGGAATGGCTGGCTGGGAAGTCTCCCGATTCAATGGCCTCCAGGATCATCAACTTTGCCGGGGATATTGGCAGGTGGTGGCGTGGGTTTGCCGAGAGGACTGGACTGGTCAAGAAGGCAACGAATGATCTCACATCCGCATTGGATGAGGCGATGAGTGAGATGAATGATGCGCTGGCGAATTCGTAATCTCCTGAAAGGGAGAGAATGGAATCAATGCGAAGGATGGCATTCTCGTATGGTTGCGTGATGATTCGGATACCGATGCCACTTGCCGAAGAGGTGAAGGGGTATGCCGCATCCATCCCATCATCCTTCAGGAAGCGTACGGAAGACGCACCAACTGGCATTCCAACTGAAGTTCACATCACCGTCAAGTATGGGATTTTGACTGAGGATGAGAATGAGGTAGCGGAGACGCTGGCAGGATGTGATCCGGTCGTGGTACGACTGGGAAGGACAGGAATCTTTCACAATCCACAGGAGGCAGTTCTCAGGATTGCGGTGGAGAGCGAGGGATTGAGGGCGTTGCACAACCGGGTTTGTCGGGGATTGAAGACAGTCAGTCTTTACCGTGAATTTCGGCCACACGTGACGGTGGCGTATTTGGTCAAGAAAGAGGAAGATCCCTACTATTATCGGGCGTTCTATCGGGATGACTTTGAGGGGAAAGAATTTAAGGCCAGTCAGGTTGTGTTCTCGGCGGCGAGCGGACAGAAGAGTTTGATTTCTTTTGGGGGAGAGATTGTGACGCTGGGTATGGCGAGGGCGGCTAGAGTTTGTTGAAAGGACTCAAGATGATCTACTACATCGCAGGGCCAATGAGGGGAATTCCGTTTTACAATTTCCCGGCTTTTGATGCTACCGATAAAAGACTGAATGCGCTTGGTCATCAAGTCTTAAATCCGGCGGAAATGGATCGTCAGGTTGGGTTTGACGCCATGACTCTTCCGGAATCTTCGGATTGGAGCAAGATTCCTGAAAACTTTTCCCTTGAAGAGTGTGTGGAGAGGGATTTGGACGCAGTGAAGGCGTGTGATGTGATCTATCTATTGAGGGGATGGGAAACATCAGAGGGTTCTAAGGCAGAATTGGCGGTGGCGAAGTGGCTTGGGAAGAAGGTGGAATACGAGGAGTCACCGGTAGTGGCTGGGGGAGAAGTTCGGATCACCAATGCCAAGACGGGAGGACAGAAGGGAAGCAAGTTGGCGAGATTTGATCTGGTTCCAGAAGGTCCATTATGGGAGTTGGCTGAGTTATACGGAAGGGGTGCATCCAAGTATGCTGATGACAATTGGCGGAAAGGATATTCCTGG
>Ga0247841_10008363_pt1 | contig 14944 bp, 14 predicted proteins | sample LaCruzMarch2015__2_FD_192410 | JGI IMG/M metagenome (GOLD analysis project Ga0247841, IMG submission 192410) | Freshwater microbial communities from meromictic Lake La Cruz, Castile-La Mancha, Spain - LaCruzMarch2015_18m | ecosystem: Environmental > Aquatic > Freshwater > Lake | place: Spain...
GGAAGGCTTCCGGTCGGGCAGGTGATAGCAGGGCATCTCGGCTGATTGCAAGGCCTTATGCACCGATGGGCGGGAAATCCCCAACTCCCGGGCGATGCGCCGCATGCTCCAGCCGCAGAGGAAGTACCGCTTGCGGATCTCCTCGAGGGTGACCATCTTGAGAAGTCCTTTCCTCCTGTCGTTGAGCTATGAATCAGCTCCAACGTACAGGACAGAGCGCTCAGGTGGTAAACATTATGATGAGCGAAAGAGGCCGGATTGGTAAACTTTTACGCGAGCGTTTACATGCAACGTCGTGGAAGTAAGAGTCGTGATCGTGGCTGAGGTGAGTTTCAGTCCCCTTATTAGCGGGGATGGGGATGCAACTGCGGAGCTCGTGGATGTGGATCTTCTCCAAGCCGTGTTTCAGTCCCCTTATTAGCGGGGATGGGGATGCAACAGATTCCGGGGCCAGCTTCAATGAGATCCTCGACGAGTGTTTCAGTCCCCTTATTAGCGGGGATGGGGATGCAACACTCAGATCATGTCTTGGGTTGGTGCGGGCTTCCTGTTTCAGTCCCCTTATTAGCGGGGATGGGGATGCAACCTCACACGATCCGTAGAGACCAGCCTCGCTGTAGCTGTTTCAGTCCCCTTATTAGCGGGGATGGGGATGCAACACCCATCTCTTTGAAAATGTTCTTGAGCCAATCAAAGGTTTCAGTCCCCTTATTAGCGGGGATGGGGATGCAACTATCAATACAAGAAATGCTTCTCCTACATCCGGTATGTTTCAGTCCCCTTATTAGCGGGGATGGGGATGCAACGATTGACTCCTCTACCACGGTAGCGATTTTCTTGGCATGTTTCAGTCCCCTTATTAGCGGGGATGGGGATGCAACAATATCTACTCCTCTATGTGCTGCGCCTGCTCTAAAGTTTCAGTCCCCTTATTAGCGGGGATGGGGATGCAACTCGTCCCTGACTGCATCAAACAAAATACCTAAAGCTGTTTCAGTCCCCTTATTAGCGGGGATGGGGATGCAACTCTCGGCTTCCTTCAGATCTTCATCTGCCAATGTCAGTTTCAGTCCCCTTATTAGCGGGGATGGGGATGCAACACTACTGTGGAGGAAAGAGGACAAACAGGAATACACTGTTTCAGTCCCCTTATTAGCGGGGATGGGGATGCAACAACCATCTGCGAAATAGTTTCATCGAATCCTTTTGCCAGTTTCAGTCCCCTTATTAGCGGGGATGGGGATGCAACGCCTGCTGATATGTACCCAGAGACGACAGACAATGAGTTTCAGTCCCCTTATTAGCGGGGATGGGGATGCAACCCGGATCGGAGGTGGAATAGACGTAGAGCGTGGCATGTTTCAGTCCCCTTATTAGCGGGGATGGGGATGCAACGTTATCCAGGGCGTTGCTGGCCAGCTGACCTCCTTCGGTTTCAGTCCCCTTATTAGCGGGGATGGGGATGCAACACTGCCTGGAGACAAGGTGGAGTGGGACGTAATCAAGTTTCAGTCCCCTTATTAGCGGGGATGGGGATGCAACGAGTACGGCAAGGCCGACCCGGTAGATGCTGGGTCTAGTTTCAGTCCCCTTATTAGCGGGGATGGGGATGCAACTTAGATGATGCCAGGCGAGGGATCGGCTTTTTTGGGTGTTTCAGTCCCCTTATTAGCGGGGATGGGGATGCAACCTCCCGGCCACGCTCCGCCAATTCCTTGGTTTGAAAAGTTTCAGTCCCCTTATTAGCGGGGATGGGGATGCAACGGGTATCAGTGTTGAAGGACACATACCTTGGACCTGAGTTTCAGTCCCCTTATTAGCGGGGATGGGGATGCAACCGGCTAACGGAACTGCGGGGGACACAACAATCTCACGTTTCAGTCCCCTTATTAGCGGGGATGGGGATGCAACCATGGAGATCCCCAAGCGTGCCATGAACCTCTCCGCCGTTTCAGTCCCCTTATTAGCGGGGATGGGGATGCAACCCGTACCGCTCCAGCAGCCCCTTGAGGTATTCGATGTGTTTCAGTCCCCTTATTAGCGGGGATGGGGATGCAACAGAAGGGGTCGTCACCGCAGTAAAGAACGAGGGGTCTTGTTTCAGTCCCCTTATTAGCGGGGATGGGGATGCAACACGACCTGCCGGGGAGGATCCTCCGGGAATCGCCGGAGTTTCAGTCCCCTTATTAGCGGGGATGGGGATGCAACAGACTTTCGAGGATGTGACTGCCTCAGAGTATGACGCGTTTCAGTCCCCTTATTAGCGGGGATGGGGATGCAACCGCTTGATCTCCGAAGCCTGGAAAATAGGTAGAGATATGTTTCAGTCCCCTTATTAGCGGGGATGGGGATGCAACGATGCGTACTTTGACCTGAACATATCACTCGATGCGGGTTTCAGTCCCCTTATTAGCGGGGATGGGGATGCAACCATAGATGATTCATCGGCAATATCTTCGTCTGTTATGTTTCAGTCCCCTTATTAGCGGGGATGGGGATGCAACTTCCACCAGCGCCACCGCCGCCACCGCCAGTATTTGGTTTCAGTCCCCTTATTAGCGGGGATGGGGATGCAACTGAGCTCATCATAACCGCAGAATTGCACTTCGCTTGATGTTTCAGTCCCCTTATTAGCGGGGATGGGGATGCAACTTGTTGCTGACGGCCGGTCTATTGCCAATCAAGGCTGCGTTTCAGTCCCCTTATTAGCGGGGATGGGGATGCAACGGCCCTCATGCACCTCCTTTCCTTCCTGATTATATGCGGTTTTGCGGGCGGGGGAAAAGCATGGAATGGGCTTGTTTTCCCGAAGATCGATATTTCGTGAGAAAAGGCCGCCTATCTTCGAGTCTTCCTTGAAGCCGACCCTGGAGCGTGTTTTTTCAAGCCAAACGCATCTCCTATTTCCCACGGCATTGCAAGGAATACGGACAATCTTGGTAGCAGACCCCGGGCAGCCCTGGGTCGATCTCCTCAGCGATCATCCGCATCCGCTCGTCACGCTCCTCGATAAAAGCGGAACGCAACTCATCCGAGATCACGTGAATGTCCTTCTCGATTCTCAATGTATCTCCTACGAAATTCACATAGACGACACAACCGATGTTCATTGGGTATTCGTGAAGGGACTCCATGACTAGGGCATAGCCAGTCGGACCCAGGATGTGGAACTGGCGCTTGGGGCCGAACTTGAAGTCGATTATGACCGGCTCGCAGAAGCTGAACGCATCGCAATGCAGGAACGGGGATAAACCCAAACGTGTGCCATCCAGTTTCTGCTCGACCACTACCGGCAAAACCATGGAAACGAGCGCATCCAAACCGATGTGCGGCTGCCTGGCCTGGATTTCCTCCAGCCTCGCGGCGAAGGTGCGGAATTCATAGCGATGTACTAGGTTGGCTTTCCGCTCCAGATCGGAAAGTCGCTCGGTAGTCAAGCGTGTTTAAAAGGGAGTCAACGGGGTGGGGTCCATCGTCCATAGCTCCTTCAAAACTGTATCGACAGCGTCCTTCCCGTACCAATAGAGAGCTCGCTTGGCCCGGATGATGAATTGGCAGAGCAACTCGTGGAAGATGATCCCTGCCACCATCGCTTCATTAGGCGCCGCCTTCAACCCCTGCGCCTTGCGCAGGTATAGATCGCGATTGGTGGGGCAGTAATTGGAGGCCACCTCGGCTACGCCTAGTCGTACATCATAGATCGGTTCCAAGGGGGGGTGGTTCCAGCTCCAGCCTCGCAGGTCTTCACTGACCGCAGATTCCCGCGAGCGGGGCAGGAAATAACGAGTTAACTTCTCGTGCTCTTCTTTGGTGAATGCATACATCTCACAGATCTCCGCAATACAGATGATACTCGCATTCCCGGCAACGCTCACGCCTGCGTGGGGGGTCCGGGCAAGCTCCTTTTCCCACCAGCATGGACAATTCACGGATTCCCCGCTTGGCATACTCCTTCACACTTTGTGTAAAAAGCACCGGGTAAATCTCGCGAGCCGGGTGAAAGTAGAGGAAGCCCTGACGAATCGGTTGCCCTCGTTGATCCTCAACTAGCAAAGCATAGGCTGCCAATTGGTATTTATGATGGGTGGCCGGCTTTCCACTGGAAATTTTGAACTCTACTGGGAAAAGACCGGCTGATGTGGTGATCAGCATGTCTAGGATCCCCGTCAATCCCAAGCGGTACGAAGTCAAACGAACGCGGAACTCGCGTTGGCCGTCTTCCAACCCGTACCTTTTCAACACGCGCCGCTCCTCCAGCCCCTCGATCACGGCATGCTGCTCCTTTCCCAGCTCCATCTTGGCGGTGGGGCGTTTGGGCACTTGGGCGACATAATCGAAGAAGGGAATGCGCGGGCAATAGAGCAATTGTTTGAGGTCGGTGACACGGAAGAGAAAGTCATTTTCCATCGTCCAACCCCGGTAGAAAGATGTGGCGACGGGCGCAGGCCAAGTCCTTCTCACAGATGGCGAAGACTTGGATGTTGGCCTCTTTCCCAGCAGTGGCCTTCTTCATTCGTAGAAACAACTCCTCGCGCCGATTGCGGCTGAGCGGCCCGGCGAAGCCGCTAAACTGGATGTGGTCCAGGCCATAGTCCTTGCAGATGGAGGCCAGGCGGTTGCGTATTCGGTCCTCGGGGATGTCATAGATGACCAAAGTGAAAGCGCCGCCTCCATCCCTTCCCGCGGGAATGATTAAACCCGAATGAGGCATCCTTTTCGGGCTGGTCATTTTACCAGCTTCCCACGAAGGGCTTGTACGGACCCTCCTTGCGCAGAAAGACCGCCAAGTGACGGGCCTGCAGTTGCAGGATAGTGCGCAACTTGTGCTTTTTCCCTTCGAAGGTCTCTTCCTCATCCAGGCGCTCGACGAAGCGTTTGGCCAGCTCACGGCGCGAATCTTCGGCAATGCGGTCCTCCTCCATTTTTACCTGTCCGCCTTTGGTGAAGAGGGAAACCAAAGGCCGGTCCACGGCGAAAGAGCGGAACTCCTCGATCAGGTCCAGCACCAGCGAGGGCTTCCCGGGCCGGTCGGTGTGGAGGAAACCGGCGAAAGGATCCAGGCCGGCCAGCACGATGGCGCCCCAGACCTGGCTATAGAGGATGCCATAACCGTAGTTGAGGGCCGAGTTGATGGGGTCGGTGGCTCCGCGGCGCTCCCTTCCGCTGAAGACCAGTTCGGGCGGAAAGATCTGACCGATGATCTCCCAATAAACGGCAGCAGCTCGCCCTTCAATGGAAAGCAACAGCCCCCGTTCCGTATCAGCGGTACCATTTGCCACACCGCCTAATTCGGCAAGGAGCTTCTCCAGCTCTGCGTTGCCGCTGACGATCCGCTCGTAGACCTCTCGATTGGCTTCCTTGCGATGGCGGGCGAAGTACTTCAGGGTGTTCATCTGGTTGCGGATCTTACCGTCCAGGAAGTACTGCACCACCTGGCGGCTGCGCTCATCGAAGGAAGCCAGGATCTGTTCGCGGCGGGTGATCACGGTACCGACCAGGTCGGGGGAGGAAAGACGGGCTATCGGTTTTCCCTGGCTGCTCATAAAAGTGATGGGAATGCCCCGTTCGGCACAATCCTGCACCAGGTCGCTGGAGAGGGAGATCCCCCTCCCTATTACCAGAATCTGTTCCACTTGGAAGAAGGGAACCTCCTCCACCACCTGACCTTTCTCTTTTACGGTGATCCGCTCGGAGGTGCGCCCGACGAATTGTCCAAAACGATCAGCAGTGAGGATCAACGAATTGTCTTCTGATAGAGTTCATACAACAACAAGGCTGTTCCATCAAAAGCAATTAAATGCTGCCCACACTGAAAAACTGGTAAGCGCCAATCTACCTTAGATAAAAGTATCTTCGGGAAGATCACGAAAACGTGATCTTCTAAGGTCATTACGTGCGAAACGGAAGTCTTATGCCCTTCTTGAATAAACTGTAGATCTGGGTACTCACTAGTACAGAAGAGGATCCCACAGCAATCGTCGGTGAAAGTCGGGATTACCCAAACTTTCTTGTATCCTCCGTAGGATTTTACTGTGAGCATTCCCATTTTGCCGTTAGGATGCGGAATATTTTCATTAAATCGAAGACCTTCTGCCTTGTGCAATAAAATGGCAATATCAGTTGTGTATTTTGCCTGGCTCCAATCGCCTCCTCGTCTTTGTAATTCAGCGAAATCAAGCACCCATTCGCTCGGCAGCGAGGTGCGAAAGGTATCAAGATCGCGGTAGGTCAACAGCCACTTGTAGCACGGGTCTCCCCGACGCGCCTTATGTAAGTAATGCAATACCCGTTGGAGTGTTCTGTTAGGGCATCCGAGCCTTTCAGCATAGGATGCGTAGATCTTTTCAATTTGGGCCTCAACCGTTGTGAGTCGATCAGGTGGTGCTCTGAGGTCCTCGCGCACCCTCTCCATCAGGTTTTCCCCCAGCATGAAGGCTGAGACCAACCCCATAAACGTGGTGGCAAACCAGGCACGCGTATCCTGATTCTGGTACCAGGCATATACGCGCTCCTCTAGATCGCCGCGATCCACTTCCGATCCTTTCTCTCGACGCAAGGCCTCGACCCCGATCAGAACATTTTGTGGACAGAGCACATAAGCAATGCCAGGGCTATGGCGTCCTACTCGGCCAAAGCGTTGCATAAACGATGCAGCTTCACTGGCTTCAAAGATCAGATAATCACATTGAAAGTCTATGCCTACCTCAATAGCTGAGGTGCCAATTGCTAGCAGTTTCCCTTTCGTGTTGCGTATGGCCCGGGCTGATAATCCACGAATGATAGCCATCTCTTCTCGGGAAAATCCCTCCTCAACCAGGCGATCTTCTAGCAGAATGGCGTTAACGACGGAATTCACAACAATCACAGCTGGTACAAAGTCCGGCGAAGGATTATCCTGCCGACGACGATGAATCTCACTGTGCAACTCCTTGACTAATGTGACTGCTGTTTCAATCACATCCTCACCAGCCAGGCGAGGGATCACCTCTACTCGTTGTACTGCTGATCGATTACCTATGACAGGGTATGCGGTTACCACTGAGGTATCAACGCATAGGGGGTCATCAAGTATCTTATTCAAGTATGCGCTGACCTCAGGCGCAGGTGTTGCAGATAGCAAAACAATTTTATTGAACATTCCCAAATTTCGCCCCAGATGTAGCATAAACAGGGCATGTGCCAGCTCAACACCCGAATACAGGTGAAACTCATCCATAATTAGAGCATCGTATCCTTGTAGCGCAGCTAACGGTTCAGCGTGATATCTCAAGGTAAAGATCAAGAACAAAACGTCTGGGTTGGTCAAAACAATTTTGGGCTTGTCAGCCTCCAAAAGTTCTCGCAACGCCCGCCATTTTTCCTGCCAATGCCGTTTCTTACACCAAACATCAAGAACTTGAGCGTCAATATGTACCAGTATCACATCGGAAGAAGCATATTCTTCAGACAAGGTTTCTGGTGTCTGCACGCAGACCTTGAGACCTTCCTGTTCAGCGACACCCCTTATGTTACGTACCTGATCGCGTATCAGTTCATTGGTTGGGTAAATACAAATGGCACGTTGGCGAAGCGTGAGCACGGGCAAGACCGCGCCGATGGTCTTGCCCGTGCTCGTCTTGGTAATGATCTGAAAGGAATCATTTTCTTTCCAGCCATCTAGCATAGCTGCCTGGTGATGATATAAAGGACGATGGGTTGTCGGATGTCGCACCAACGGCAGCACTAGAGGTCTTGTTGCTATTCCTGGCACTTTTGTAGCACCCTCCGCGGCGTATGTATTCGGTGTGCTCCGGAAAAAACGAACCAATCATTCCGTACCTCGGCAATCCGCAGTATCAGATGGGGCGGGATACAGATTGGCTCGTACGCATCGACCTGCCCAGTGATGTCGAGTGGATTCAAAGGATGGGTAGGTCGCACCGTTTGATCTCGAAAAACCGCCATTGGTTTCTCGATTTCTTCCCATCTGACTCGGACAGCCGCACCCTTCTTACCTAACCGCGTGACTCCCTTGGGTATTTGACCGCCGAAGGTGAACAAGTAAAAGGCAAATCCAAATTGCTGTGCGGCTCGATCATCTACTGGATAAACTGGATCGAGATAGTTGCGCCAACCTAGGTCAGGCGAGTTGATCCCTCTTGGCGCATCGTCAGTGCGCAATGTACAGCTGTTAACCGCATTATAGGTGATGCGTGTGCGGCTCCAGAAGGATGCAATCGCTGGTGTTGCATAAAGAGGAATGTTGGCTAAGTCTTTTTCGTAACGAGGCGTTGTTTCTTTTGAAATGCCGTAAGAGAAGTCGCCTAGCGAGTAGGTTAGCGCGTAATTGTGAAGCAATGGCAACGTCGTTGAGACCTTACTTATCTCATAGGAGGAGAACCACAAGTAGTCATGATTGAACAACCGGCATGAAAACAGCCTGATGCCATGATTGTGCAGCAATATGGCATGCCCCATAGCAACCTCCTCATATTAATGAACCTGTTGTTCGGAACGGTAGCCCGCGATATCTTGATAGGCCGCCCGCAGGAAAGACTCGTTTAGATCAGTATCTGCGCATGCTTTAACCACTGCATCAACATCTGCGGACTCTAGCAGTACCACATGGTTCGGATTACCAGCCAGTGGTGCGTACTTGTCCTGAATGATCTGTCTGATTGTTTCGGGGCTTAACGCGTCCAGCTTATCAGCCAGCTCCAATGTCAATTCCAGAGAGGTAATCACCTCCTCCCAGCCAGCGATAATACCCCAGATTGCGTTTCGGATGTCTCCACCGATACGGCTTTCTGCGCCGTAGCTTTTACAGGCTAAAAGCGTTTTGACAGTAAGGATTAGTTCTCGTTGGGTTACGCTCTTCAATGTGATAACTGAGGGAAATAGGGTAGCTGGCTGAACAGCAAAACGTTGTCCTAGTGCCTGCCCGGTCGTCTGGTTCTGATCGTTGATAGCGTTGAAGGTGAAGACCGTTCCAATATCATCGAAGGGCATTATAGAAAATGCCGTCGAGTATTCAATGCGGTGCTTTATATTGGCTCGCTCTTTTTGCCCAGCTACAGTATTCGTCCCACCGTACAACCCGCAACGGGGACATTTCATACATAGGTTATCCTTGAGATAGCAGTCTGGGTAGTTCAACAAACCCGCCTTGTTCGTGGCTGTACGCAGTAGATGCTCCAATTCCCGCGACTCCGCCGCTTTCTGTTTGGTTGCTAGGAAAGCTACCCGCCGCACCGACTCGGCGGCTTTGGTGACTGAAAAGGGTGTATGCACCGTATTCAATTCACGGGTTTCTTCTGTGCGCAGAACGGTATAATCCAATATCTCGCGTATCAGGATCAATTGCACGGTCTGTGCCCCAATGATGGGCCGAGGCTTCTCCACCAGGTACGGTTGTAATATGTCGAAAGCCGTGTTTTCGTTCACTCGAGTTCCTCCTCTTCTTCAATGAGATCGTAGCCCTTCAGTTCAGTTTGCTGGATGAATTCGCTGATATCGGCTTTCTTCTGGCCGATGGCTTCATTGAACATTGCCCTGCTTGGATATCGTACCTTGGCAAATTTTGCTCCATAATCTTCCGTTTTACCGTTCCACGCTTGAGCCAACTTCTCAGGTGTACTGTACTTATCGTTTAGGAATCCAATAAAATTTTGGCGTACACTCTCTGCCCACTCCAATCCTTTGGCACGCCTGGTAAAGTACAAGCCGTAATCAATGCGATCCAAAACCCTATCCTGTGCCGTGACTGGCACCGCATTAAGCAGCATGAGTAGTCGATCAATTCCTTCTTTCAGTGACTTGCGGGCCTCTGGGCTTATGTATCCATTGGCCTTGGGATTTGACAGATGAATATTCAAAGCATAACCAGCAAGGGATTCAGCATCCCATTTACTAGCATGTGCCTCCTGCAAAATTTGGCCAACTGGGCCCATGAGGCTATGTTTCGATCGTGCTGATTTGACTGGGTAGCTATCCAGATAGCGATCGAAACAGTCACGAATAGCCTTGATCTCGGATGCAACACTTTCTAGGTTGAAACGCTCGACTCTGATAAAAATGGCTGTACGCATTCATTCGATCTCCTTTTTCATTAATATTCTATTGGCTCTATTTTCTGGTGCGGAAAATATTTGATTGTCGCTATGGCAGTCTTACGCTTTCAAAAAAGCGCAAATAGACGATGTCTTGGTGATTGAGGGGCGTCTTGTCCATTGCACGCTTTTGTTCAATACGACGGAGTACATGACCTGGGGTTGGCGCTAATAACACCTCGAACAAACCGGAACGCTCTGAATATTGCCCGAGGTTGGACAGGATACTGGCGACTCCGATACATAGGAACCAGCGCTCAGCTTCGCTAAGCGAAACCCAATTGCTGCCGATCAGCTCTCGAACAGCAGCCACGGAAGGAACGAATGCCACTCCTTCCCCGCCTTGGAAGTCAATCTGCTCAAAATCGTGCACAACTGCGACTGTAGCATCCAGGCTCAGACCCAATAGGAGTGCAATAAAGGTTCGGCGCAATGCTGCATTGGTCTCTGAATCGTCCTTATATCTGATCGGGTAGCTTACTGGCAACATAATCATATGTGGCGTCTGACATACTAGCTGCATATGAGGTAACAGTTTGCATACCTCAGCACGAATTCGTCGAGCGGTGGGATCATTCACCTTGTTTTCGTACACAGCACCAGTAGCTTCATCCCACGAAGTGAAATCTGCTCCCCATTCGGTGTTGGCTTCGCCCAAATTATCTTCATAAACTGCTTTTAGATCTTTCTTCAGCTGGTGCCAGTTTTCTTTTCTCGTTCCCTCACCTGACCGATACGTGAGTAGATCGGCAAGCTGCTGCGGCGTTAGCCGGAATATGTCTTGATCCAGCACTTTCCCGGCAATATAGTGCGTGAAAGCTAGCCCCAAACGTCGGTCAGGATCGTCTGTATCACCAGTCAGGAGTATGTAGGCTCTATCAAAAAGCTCCCTGGTTTTTCGCACCAAGAGTTCGCCGGTACCGGGACCGATGTTCATACGGGGGAAGATAACTATTAGTTCCTCTGCCCGCTCTCCTAATAAGAGCTGTCGCAAAAAGCGCTCGTACTTGCAGGTGTTACAAATAATGATATGGTCAAATTGACAGTAGGCTACTCCACGATTAGTGTGCGATTCTGGTTTCGCAATGAAGTCGGCAGCTGCTTTGGTGCCTCCCTCAAACAGGGTATTGCAGATAGGACAAATATGTTTCGCATTCCTGGTTTGCTTACCAGCGAACGGCTTCGAGGCAGCATAGAAAGTCATCTGTTGGCGAGCCAATTCAGTCAGGTCAAACTGCTCAGTCGGGCTTACCAGGTCTTGAATAAAGCTGGCAGCCATCTCTCGAGCGAGAGTCGCACGGCTGGGTGGGTTGGGAATGGCTGCGTAAACTTTGCTGGCGATCCCGGATAATGTTTTTACAAGCAACTCCGTACGCTTTTCTGAAGCCAACTCTTCAACTGTCCCTATCCCAATTTGGAATCTTTGTCCGGGCAATTGCCAGAATAGATCCACCGTCTTTGCCATATCCTGCGCTGGCATCAGAGTAGATGTGCTAATAAGAGCAGCCCAAGATCCAGAGCCGAATGTCGCTTCGTATTCTTGCTGTGCGATACCTATTCCTCCATCGCCGATGAATTCCTGCTTCATGGTCGCCTTAAAAAACTTGAAGGCGACCATATCGGGGTGCGCAGTAGAGATTCGGTCAGCTTCTTTGTTCATTTCGGGAGAATAGCGGTTATTGGTATTGCCTTTTGCTTTCCAGTAGTCCTCAATTACCTCTGCCTTGCTTTTCCCCCCGCCACTCGCTGCTGTTCTTCTGCTTAGAGCGCGGTTTTTTTCGCGTTCGTAGCGAGTCATGAAGGATTTTCGCCCGATTTTACGTGTGGCTGCCTCAAGGTACGCTTGAATCTCACTATGGTCGAATAAATCAGGCTTGGGCAAAATACTACCTGTTGGGCTCCCAACAATAAATCTCGTTACGTCTTTGCCAGTGGCTTCCTTCAAGACATCTATCAATCGATTCTCGATTTCTGCTGGTGTCGGTTCTGGCATTGGCTGGGCTGCTGAGCAAACATACAACGTGGCGTCGCTGAAATGCAGCAATGGCGTCCAGCCTGCTGCCTGGAACCTTTCCAGCGCTGCCTTATGTAAAGCGGTTGTTGAGACACCTCGAATAACTACTTGATGATAGGTTGTTTTCAGGTGTTTTCCTAAGAGACTTCGTTCTAAGCTAATTTTGGCTTCGAATACACCTTTGGCAGAGCAGATATTGTCAATTTGATACACTAAATTTGCCAATGTGTACCACCGGCCAGTTCCTTTTAGTATGGCCATGACTACATTGGTGTCTTTACGCTCATGGCTCATGTGCAGATCGACACAATTCTCAATAACAGCCATAATATTTTTCCCAAGATCTGGGAAACTTAGGATCATGCATAGTTCAGGTAATACGCGCTTAGTCAACTCTGGATCAATATCAGACAGGAATTTTCCTCGACCCAGTACATACTCCTGCCATTCTGGGCGTTCCTTTCCTACATCATGCGCGATCACTGAAGTAATCAAAATCGACTCTTCTTCTTCGGTAAGATCAAAATGCAAAGATTGATGTATAATTGGCAGAATATTTAATAACATGTCCAATTCAACCAATGTATGCTCAAATAAACTCTGGTCATATTGCCTATGCTTGGCAATTTTCTTTTTCCATCCACGATTAAGCATCCATTCACTTATTTTGGTTATAACTACCCCATTATCCATTTAATCGCTCCCTTTGAACCCTCTTCACTTCTAAACACTTCAACCGGACTTCATCCTAATTATTGGCGATCCAGAGAAAATATCAATTCATTACTCCTTCCTTTTTTTGACTGGTACTCCAGGGCCTCATAGACGATGCTCGGCTCTATGTGTCCTGTTTTTGACCCAAGAGCATATGTACTTAATAGTTCTTGTTTTGTAAATCGTATTGTCCCAACCCAAACACGGCGCCCTTCCCCACATGGGCCACCGTTCCCAGGAGCAGGAAGGGGATGAACGGAGAGAAACCGTCAGGGTTTTGTGCCTGGTAGGTGGCGCACCCGACCAGGCCGCCCATCTCCATCTTTTTCTGTTGGCGGCGAGAATAGCGCTCCCATTCCTGCCAATGCGTCTCGTTTTTTACCAGATGTACGGCCTCCGCTTGTGCGAAAAGAGCCGGGTAGTCGATCTCCAAAGGAGTGTCATGGTAAAAAGCCAGGAGAGCGGAGAAGCGGCGGGCCAGGTTGCGGATCAAGACCGGGAATTCCGGCTTGGAGACAACTTGGCTTTCCTGGGTGAGACGAGTGATGGTTTGGAACTCCAGGGTCAACTCGTTGGATTTCTGGATATGCGCGAGAAGAGTGGACATGGTGTCGCTGTGGAGCAAGTCCTCGCTGGTTTCCGCTTGCCACTGGGTATGTACCAGGTTCTCCCCTTCTTGATAGACAATGCTCGTCCCCTGTCGGCCTTGGAAGTCGACTCGCTCCAGGACGACACGGCCGCGTCCCTTGCCGATCCCTTTCTCCCCGAAATCGCGGAAGGTGAGAACAAAATAGGGAAAGAGTTGAATCGCCTTTCCGAAGACGAGGAAATCGAAGGTGAAAGTCTCCCCCGGCTGATAGGTCGTCTTTTGGCTAAGCTCGGGCTCGATGACAAAAGGGCGGGGGATGTCGGAGAAGCGTTGCATCATCCGCGCATCCTCCGGCGGAGAAGGCTCGAAGACGATGGCGTAGGGGCAGACGGTATGCAGCGGGCAGAGGTTGCAATGAGAATATTCACTGCGGGTGCAGACCAGATCGTGGAAGATGCCGCCGAATGGCCCGCGGAAGGTGGATCCTTTGTAAGGTGGGAGGAGGAGAGGCTGTACTGCCCGGTAGACCAAACAGAAGCACGCCCATTTGAAAGTATCGAGGGCACATCGTTGCTCGCTCCCGGCGTTGGCGCCTGTCGGCAAGCCCTGACTCCGCATTCCCATGCTGTCTATTTCAGTCCCCAATATTGGAAAGTATACGATAGATGACTCTTCGGCTACCAACCCCCGGACTGACTTGGAATATTTTGACATTACGCTGAGAAACCCCTTTCTACGAATAATCAATGTGAACACTCATCACAAAGATGACCACCGTGATCATCGAAAGTTGACCACCCCGGCTGGGTGAGACCTGGCCAAGAACAGCTTTCTTTTACCGTTCGGCCAAGAACTGCGAGAGCAGAACCGCCTTCGTCGGCAATGGGGCGGAAGGGAAGAGATGGATACGGGGGCCACTCGTCTGCTCACCGCAACAGTTCATCGAACCGAGGTAATCAGTTCAGGAGCAAATCTGGGAAAAGGATGAGGAACTACTATTTGAGAGACATATTGTTAAGTTGCGGGAAGAAAGTCGTTTGCGCCGGGTGGGAGTAAAATATCCCAAACGCTCCCATGATGACGCATTTGGCTTTTTCGGATAAACCAGCAAACTGGCTCTCAGTAAGAGATGATGACGCATTTGGTCTTTGGTGACGCATTTACGCTATACCTTTCGCTTTTAGCCAAAAGAAAAGAGAAAAGGGAGAAAAGCGCTATAGAGAAAGATATGCAAAAATGCGTCGCCTTGCGTAAATGCGTCACCACGGGCGGGACATCCTCTTGGCATCTGCGACTGTGACTACTCTTTGGACCATCAGCTTTCCCAGGAAGAGCGCAACACCCTGGGAATACCGCTTGTTGCTACGAGTACAAACCTGACCCCAGGGCTTCCAATGTATCAGGCAGCAAGGCGAATCCTTCTTTCTGGGGGTTCTACACTTTTAACTGTGATTATTCCCCAAGGAGAAAAAGAAGGAGCCATGGAATGGAAGACACCTCCTGTCTCCAGTAGCCTTGTCTTTGCCCAAAACAACGAGG
>Ga0247841_10008365_pt1 | contig 14942 bp, 15 predicted proteins | sample LaCruzMarch2015__2_FD_192410 | JGI IMG/M metagenome (GOLD analysis project Ga0247841, IMG submission 192410) | Freshwater microbial communities from meromictic Lake La Cruz, Castile-La Mancha, Spain - LaCruzMarch2015_18m | ecosystem: Environmental > Aquatic > Freshwater > Lake | place: Spain...
TGTGCCTTTAAAGCCAAGTCTGACGGAACATTCCGACGCCCATAATGCTTTATCCGTATCTCCCAATATCAGGTAAACTTCGGCAAGGTCGGCATAAACTGACGAGTTATTCGGCTCTGCCAGTATAGCCTTTTTGAATTCCGCCGCGGCTTCCGAAAATTTTTCTTCCGAGTTGTAAAGGTTCGCCCTGTGATAATGAAAATAAAAATCCCCTTTTTTCCTTTCTTCAGCTTCGATAAAATCAATTTCCGCTTCTTTGTAATTTCCGTTTTTCGTATTGCAATATCCCCTGCTAACGCGTATTTCAGCCATTATTTCTTCATCCGAGCAGTAACTGAGCGCCTGGGTATATCTTTCGGCGGCAACATAAAAATTCTTCTTGTTCATATAGATTTCCGCGCTTTCTTTACAGGCTTTAACATTCGATACATCCGTTTTTAACACAGCTTCAAAGTCGCGCAGGGCATACTCTTCGTTAAAAAAATAACAATTATAAAGATAAGCCCTCTCAAGAAGGTACTCGGTATCAACAGGACTGAGGTCAAGTGCTTTGTTTATATTATCCAATGCCAGTTCCTCGCATCTCATATTCCTGAAGCAGACTGCCTGATAATAGAGGGCTTCGCTGTTGTATGGTTCGGTTTTTATACATTGGTCGAGTTCGGATGCGGCTTCGTCGTATTCACCTTCCTGCATCAGGCTGAGCGCTTTTTCGAAATAGTTTTCCATAATGTTTAATTATTTTTATACAAATATAATAAAAAGCGGTGAACATTTAGTATCATTTGATGATACTTTTTATATGGGGGGAAAATCAAAATGGTTAATTTTTATAATATTGCATTAATGGATTTATCGCAGTAAATTGACGGATATTAAATAAATATAAACGAATATGAAAAAGACACGGATATTCCTTGCAGTACTAATAGTATTTATCGGTTGTACATCTGTTCGGGCTCAGAGTCTCGGGTTTTATATTTCAGCGCATGCGGGTCCAAGCTTTCCGTTCGGTGACTTTGCCAAAAAAGATGCTAACAACAGCAATTCGGGTTTTGCCAAGACGGGTTATAAAGGAGACATAACCGTTGGTTATAATATTCCGTTTCTTTTTTCAATCAGTTTTACGGGTGTATTGCAAAATAATGCAGTTGACGCCGAGCCGATGAGATTAAAGATCGCTCAGGAAAATCCGGCTTATACCAACTGGACACTTGACGCTGAAAGCTGGAATGTCACAGGGCTTTTCACCGGTGTTACAAAAAATTTCTCCTTTAATAAAAAATTCTTTTTTGAGGTTCGGGCTTTCGGCGGAACGCTGAATTTTGACTCGCCCAGATTTACACTGAGAGGCACGTCCGCAACTGATAACGCATTGATTGTGGTTAACAATAAGACCACTTATGCTTTCGCTTATATTTTCGCAGTAGGCTGTGGGTATAATATATCAAAAAATTTCTCACTTGAAGGAAATATAGAATATCTCGGAGCAAATCCTGATTTTACGAATGTTAAGACACAGACAACGATTAACGGCTTGATGACAGAAACGACATCTTCTTATTCACAATCTTTCAGCGCCTTTAACATTACAGCAGGGTTGAGGTATTCGTTCTGAGAAGGCATCTTTATTAAGTGTTAAGTATGATCCTGAAACGAGTTCAGGATGACAAAAAAATAATGTTAAGTGTTATGTGTTAAGTGTTCGTTTTCATGAACGGTTTTCAGCATAAGCAATCCCAGAACAAAGAAGATTCCCACGGACAGGATTGCAAACCTTTGTGAACCCGAAAGCCATGAAACAAGACCGAAAGTAAGAGGACCGAGAAGTGTGGATGTTTTTTCGAACAAAGAATAGAATCCGAAAAATTCCGTTTTAATATCACGCGGCGTGAGCTTTGTCATAAGCGCCCGCGAAAGACTCTGCGTTGAGCCGAGGAATGTACCCGCGAAACCGCCCGCTAAGAAGAATAAATGAACCTTAACGCTGCCTATTACAAGGTAAGAATTTTCGTGTACGAAAATAAAAATAAATAGTATTATCGCTATCCAGAAAAATAACGTCAGTATGATGGAGCGGAGTATTCCGAGTTTATCGCCAACCCAGCCGAAGAGAAACGAGCCGAGCATAGCCGTGAACTGCACTATTATAAAGAAAACCGCAAGTTCTGTTATACCGAAATTCAGAGTTTTGCTGGCGTAAATTCCCGAGAAAAAGATTATGGTATTAACGGCGTCTATATACAGAAAAAAAGCAATAAGAAAATTCCTGAGATTGCGGTATTTTCCTATATGCTTCAGCGTATTAAAAACTTTCACAAAACCATAAGAGAAATAATTTATTTTTTCTGTATCTCCGCGAACAATCTTCTTTTCTTTGAGAAAGAGGAAAAGCGGCATAGAGAATACAAGAAAAAACAAAGCCGTAACAACAAAAAGCAGGTTGTAATTATCTTTAAACGGAAAAACAAGCAGTACAGAAATCAGCGAGCCGATATATCCGACGGCATATCCGAAAGCCGATACTTTATTATAATACTTTTCCTCGGCAATATCGGATATAAATGCGTCATAGAACGTAAGCCCCGTCTGGAAGCCGATATTGGAAACCACAAAAAGAATCAGCGCCAGAGCAATTGTTCCTGCGCCGGTGAAATACAGAAGCGCCGTTGGGACGACGGCAAGAACGGTAAAAAAAAAGAGGAATGCTTTTTTGTTTGAAGTTTTATCGGCAAGAGCGCCGCAAACCGGATTAAGAACGGCGGATATCAGCATGGAAATATTAATGCCGAGCGACCATAAGAAATCGCCCGCCGGATTTTTTTCGCAGACAACGCCGGTAAAATAAACAGCGAATACAAATGCGGCGATTATTACTGCATAGGAAGAATTCGCAAAATCAAACAGGGACCATATAAAGACCTGTTTCTTATTTTGCATCCTTTTTTTTCTTGATGTCGAGAAGACCTCTTCCTTCTTTATTCAGTTTATCTCCCTTTTTCAGTTCCGAGAGATATGAATCCAGAATTCCGTTTATGAACTGTCCGCTTTTGCCCGCACAGTATTCTTTGGCTATTTCGATGGCTTCGTTGATAGTTACTTTCGGTGGTATTTCGGGGAAATTCATAAGTTCGGCGATGCCGATGCGCATTATAATCTTATCAAGCAGGGAAACCCTGTCATATTCCCAGTTATGTATCTTACCCTCAATAATTTCGTCAATCTGCCGCTGGTTTTTGAGAACTGAATCTATTAACTGAGAAGCAAAATTATATTTTTCAATATCTGATATTCCGGTCAATAAATCTTTCTTAACCTTTTCGATAGGATCTTTCGCGATTTCGTGCGCGTATAAAACTTCGAGTACTTTTATCCTGATTATTCTGCGTGCTGACGGCATTAAAGAACGATTATTTTTGTTTTCGCTTTTACAATTTAATCAAAATTCAGGATACTTGCCATATAAATTAAGTGTTAAGTGTTAAGTGTTGCCAGTTTCAGCCGATTCCGAAAAACCAGAAAATAAAGACGGCGAAACTTTCTTTTATACTGTAATTAATGACAGTTTCTGCTGAGAGCGGTGTATCTGTGGCAATAAAATCCGCTTTCATATTGTTGAACAGGCAAATTTGCAGAGAACGGAAGAGGTGAAAATTATCCGATATAATCAGGATTCTGCTGTAATTGAAACGTTTGTAGTATTTATCCCTGATAAACTGTATCTGTTCAAAAGTGGAATTTGATTTATCTTCAACCATAAGGTTTTTTGGCTCGACACCGTATTTAATAAGTTCGTTTCTCTGTACTTCCGCTTCGGTCATTTCATTCGGAGAACCGCCGCCGGTTAAAATTAGCTTAGGCACATATTTTTTTTCGTATATTTCGAACCCCTTATTTATTCGTTCCCTTAATACGGGCGACGGACGGTTGCCTCCCCAAACTGCGGCGCCGAGTATAACTCCCGCGTCAGCCTTCTTGTTTCCGCCGCTGTAGCTCTTTGAGTCGTCCGTAAAGTTATAACTCATATACATAATTATCAAAAATCCCGCAAAAGCCAACAAAAGAAATAATCCGAAATTACTGAAATAATGAATTTTCTTTGAACGCGAAAAAGCGAGAACGGCGAGCATAACAAGCAAATATCCATTTAACACAAAGAAAATCATGTACAGTATAACCTTGGTGTCCTTCCCGGAGATCAGCATAGAAAGAGCTATTGAGACAATTCCGCCCGCTGAAACAACAAGCAGAGATATCATCCCCGAAGTGCTGTACTTTCCGTCTGAAAAAATGTTGACTAAAGAAAAAAGAGCAATCAAAGAAAAGAAAACCACAGAAATGAGATTTCCTGTGTGAACAATGCGAAAATTTTCCATTAACAGGTTTTGGTTGTTATATCGTATATATGTCAGCAAATAGCCGGAAAACACCGCCGAGACCATTATTATTACTAATATCAGATTCTTACCTTTAGTCAATTCTCATTTCCTTTCATACACAAGTTATGAAAAAAATTTATATTTTGAAATTGCTTTAAAAAATACATAACTTGATGTAAATATGGACAATTTATTCATTACTTTTGAAGGCATTGATTTATGCGGTAAGTCAACGCAGGCAAAACTTTTATTAGATTTTTTCAAGAGGAAAAAGAAAAAGGTTATTTTTGTACGCGAGCCGGGCGGGACATTTATTTCCGAAAAAATCAGGGATATACTTCTTGATAAGAGCAATCATAAAATGTTTGCGCTAACCGAGTTTCTTTTATTCTCTGCATCGCGTCAGCAGCTTACTGAAGAGGTTATAAAACCTCACCTCAGAAAAGGGTATTTTGTGATTTGCGACCGCTACTATGATTCTTCTACTGCTTATCAGGGATACGGCGGCAGGCTTGAACTGAAAACCGTAACGGGTATAAATAAAACGGCAACGCAGGGACTTGTGCCGGACATTACATTTTTTATTGATATAGATTTTAAGGAAGCCGAGAACAGACGCAGAATTACAGGGAAATCCCGCGACAGGATGGAACAAAAGGAGCTCGCATATTTCCGGAAAGTAGCCGAAGGATACAGAACAATCGCAAAAAAAGACAGAAAAAGGGTAATAACAGTAAACGGAAACCGCGCAATTGATGTTATACATAATGAGATAACCGACTTGTTACGGCAGAACTTTTTTTGAAAGGTTAAAAAGAAGTTACACAGAGAAGTGTTAAGTGTTAAGTGTTAAGTGTTAAGTGTTAAGTGTTAAGTGTTAAGTGTTAAGTGTTAAGTGTTAAGTGTTAAGTGTTAAGTGTTAAGTGTTAAGTGTTAAGTGTTAAGTGTTAAGGAGAATAAGAGCAATATTATTAATTACATTATATGAAGAGATTTTTTGAACGAAAAAGATGCGTGATAAACGCAATTTTAATTCTGTTTTTACTGACTGCACTGCCGCTCAGGGCACAGGTTACGTATGATATATATGACAGGATTAACAGAAACATGGATATCTTCGGCAAGATTTACAAGGAAATCGCGCTGAACTATGTTGACAGGATTGACGCCGATAAATTTTTTGAGGCAGGCATTGAAGGAATGCTTAAAACCCTCGACCCCTATACTGTTTATTATAACGATAAAAATCAGGATGCCCTTGAACTTATTACAAGCGGAAAATACGGCGGCATCGGGATTTCAATCAGTATAAACGACACAGCCGTAGTTGTAACCGATGTAATGCAGGGATACGAGGCTGAGCGTAAAGGTTTGCGCCCGGGAGACGTACTTAAACAAATAGACGGCGTTGAACTGAAGGGGATGAAGATTGAAGACATTCGCAGAAGAGTACGCGGACAAGCCGGAACGAAGATTAACATCAATGCCGAGAGAGAAGGAACACCTCTGAACTTTAATCTTACAAGACAAGAAATTATTCTGAAAAGCGTATCTTACGAAGGGTTTTTAGGCAATCCTGAAGAAGGGATTGCTTACATACGGCTTGACAGGTTCTCGAATATATCAGAAAATGAAGTCGCAAACGCGATTAAGACACTCAAATCAAAAAATGAGCTTAAAGGGTTAATACTTGATTTACGCGGCAACGGCGGAGGATTGCTTGAATCCGCAATCGGAATACTGAATAAATTAGTCGAGAAAAACAGTTTACTCCTGACAACACGCGGAAACACAAAAGATTCCGAGAAAAAGTTTTTTTCAAAAGAAGACCCTCTGGTGTCTGCCGAAGTGCCTGTGGTAATTCTGATTAACGGCGGAACAGCTTCCGCTTCGGAAATAGTTGCAGGAGCCGTTCAGGACCTTGACCGCGGAGTTATAATCGGTTCAAAATCATTCGGTAAAGGACTTGTACAGCAGATTAAAGACCTTGATTATAATTCGCGTTTAAAGATTACTAATGCGCGTTACTTTACTCCTTCCGGCAGATGGATTCAGGAGAAGAATTATTTTGAAGAGAATAAATCCGGTGTTTTTCTTATCCCCGAATCGTTCAAACAAAAAGAATTCAAGACTCTCGGGGGCAGAACAGTATATGCCAACGGCGGAATTTCGCCCGACATTGAAGTGAAAACAGAACCGGAGAGTGAAATCCATTTTGCCTTACTGATGAAAGATATGTTTTTTAAGTACGCAACCGCTTACCTCGCAAAAAATCCCGGATTAAAAGTCTATCGCGCGCCCGGGAATGTTTCTGAAGATTTTAAAAACTTCGTGACCGCTTCCGGTTTCCTTTACCGGTCTGAGGCGGATAAAAAAATAGATGATTTAAAAAAAATTGCGCAGAAGAAAAACTATTCTGAAAAGTACGCCGAATACCTGAATAAGATTGAAGGCGAGTTAAGCAGGGAAAAGGATATGGAAATGGACAGGGCAACAGATGAAATTAAAAAGAGTATTGCGACGGAGATTAACAAGATGCTGGTTGCCGAGAAAGAACAGATTGAAGAAGGATTCAGCTCGGATGTTCAACTTCAGGAAGCAATAAGAATTATTAAGGATAATTCCAGATACAAAGGTATATTAAGTGTTAAGTTTTAAGTAAAAATAATTATAAATTTAAAAAACATCGTTATGATTACACTCTTTTTTATTTTCATAGTATTATTCGTTATACTATTGGTTGCCAAGAAACAAAACTCTTCAAACCAGCAGGCAATAAAGGCAATAGGCACACTTCAGATGATTATGGTTGCAGGGATGATTATATCCATAATTGCAGCCTCCGTATCTCAAATCGGCGCGGGATATATCGGCGTTCCGGTGCTGTTCGGAAACGTACAGGATAACATTCTCAGAAGCGGACTTAATATCATAAATCCGCTTGTTGAAGTTGAAAAACTTGACACGAAAATTCAGGCATACACAATGTCAGGGGTTAAAGATGAAGGTGCGGTAAAAGGCGATGACGCTATTGTAGTGCTGTCATCCGACGGTCTGAGCATGAAACTTGACGTAACAGTTTGGTTCAAGCTGAGCGAAAATGAAGCACCGGGATTATTGCGGAATATCGGCATTGATTACGTAGAAAAAATTGTGCGTCCCGCTACGCGGACGGCTTTAAGAGATGTTTCGGTAGGATTCACCGCAACGGAAATGTATTCCACAAAACGCGAGGATTTTATCTCGCAAATTTCTAAAAACCTCGAAAAGTCATTCGAGGGCAAGGGAATACTTATGGAAAAAATCCTTTTGAGAAACATTGAACTGCCGGGAAAAGTGCGCGAAGCGATTGACGAGAAAATATCCGCCGAGCAACGGGCACAGCAAATGGTTTACGTTCTGCAGAAAGAAAAGCAGGAAGCCGAAAGAAAACAGGTTGAAGCAAAAGGAATAGCCGAAGCGCAAAAAATTATCTCCAATACAATTAATCCTCAGTATTTACAGTGGAAATATATCGAAGCGCTTAAAGACCTTATGAACTCAAAAAACAACACGATTGTAATTACTCCGTACGATCAGAAACTTACGCCTCTGCTTAATCTTAACCAGAAATCGCAACAATAAACAATGTTCAATTAAATAATGTTCAGTAATCGAAGGAATAAATATTTTGTTACCCTTTTGTTCTGCGGAGCTGCAGAACTTTTTGGATCATTTTGTTTTCTTTTTTGCAAACAGGAAAAAGTTCTGCTGAATGCATATAATAAAGATACAGTTTTTAAATCAGACAGCATATCAGAAAAAAAAGACACAATAAAAAAAAATTCCGTACAAATGGATTTACACGAAGTAATTAAACTGCATTATGAATCAACCGTCATTGATTCGCATAACGATTATCTTTATCAGGTATTCAAACGCGGAGCCGAATTTGGCACACGGGATAAGTTTACCCAGTCCGGACTGCAGAGGTTTTCAGAGGGCGGAGTTGACATGCAGGTGTTCGCGATCTGGATTCCGTCAAGCGAAGAAAAAAGGGCGAATGCCTTTGCCAAAGAGCAGATAAACAGACTTAAAAGAATCGAAGCAAAATACTCCGGTGAATTTGAAATAGCTTACAATTCCGCGGATATTGACAGGATAATAAACTCGGGAAAGTTCTGCGGTATGATGGGTATAGAAGACGGCGCGGCAGTCGGGAATGATGCTGATAACGTTAACGATTTTTTTAAGCTCGGTATAAGATATATCGGGCTGACGTGGAACAGATCGAATCTGATAGGTACTTCCGCAAAGGATGAATCCGCAGGCGGAAAAACCGCAGAACCCGCCGGCGGGCTGACAAAATTCGGTTTCGAAGTTGTAAAAAGAATGGATGAGATTGGTATGCTGATTGACGTATCACACATCGGCGAAGGCGCTTTTTGGGATGTTGTAAAGACGACGAAAAATCCGATTATCGCTTCACATTCGGGCTGTTACAGTCTGAATCCGCATTTCAGGAATCTGACCGACGAACAAATAAAAGCAATTGCGGAATCGGGCGGTGTGATAATGGTGAATTTCCTCGACGATTTTATAAACGAAAACGGAAAGTCAACGCGTACGCCGGGAATTGATAATATGTTCGGCGATGAAATTGACGGATTATACGCTATATACAAGGACGATATGATAAAATTCAACGAAGAAAGATACAAATTGATTTCTTCGAAAAAATACAAAGCGGGAACAAGCGTGGATGACCTTATTGACCACATTGATTATATTAAGAAGCTTGTCGGAGTTGATTACGTCGGGCTTGGTTCGGATTTTGACGGAGGAATAACTCCGCCAGTCGAAATATATGACGCAACGTGTTATCCTATCATTACTATCAAACTTGCAGAAAGAGGATACACAGCGGAAGAAATCAGGAAAATACTCGGGCAGAATTTTTTGAGGGTTTTCAGGAAAGTCTGCGGATAAAGAAAAAGAAGTTACACAGAGGTCACAGACCTGCCTGCCGTCTACCTGGCGCAGACAGGCAGGCAGGGAAGAACTTTTTTTTATAATAAGAGCGATTGTTTAATTTTTAAAAATATTTTTTAAGCGAAAAACAAATGAACGAAAGCAATAAATTAAGTCAGGAAGAACTCATACGGGAAATAGAAAAAAAGGCGGAAGAAATTAAACCCGCAAGACTTGATGAGATTCTGAAAGAAGAGAATAAAATTAAAGATAAAGGCGGAAAGCTGAATTTAACAAAGTTTTCTCAATTCTTTAAAAATCTGAAATTAGCAATGGAAATGCTGAAGGATTACAGGTCGAAAAGTTACACAAACATACCATGGCGCTCGATAGCGCTTCTGGCGGCGGGAATCATATACTTTATGAATCCTTTTGATATAGTACCTGATTTTTTTCCGATAATCGGCTTTACAGATGACGCCGTTATGCTGGCGGCAATATTAAAATCAATGCAGGGAGACCTGAAAAAATACTGTGACTGGAAGGGATACAAAGCAGAGGAGTACTTCGTATAAATGCAGGATACAGCAAAAATATTATTTATAGGCGATATAGTAGGAGAGCCGGGTTTTAATATAACAAGTTCTTTACTGCCGGGATTTATTACTAAATACAACGTTGATTTTGTAATTGCCAACGGAGAGAACATCTCCGGCGGTATGGGAATTCTCGAAAAAGACGGGAACAGATTATTATCACTGCCGATAAATGTATTAACAGGCGGTAATCACACACTTGACAAGATACAATCACACAAATACATACACGATGCGGAAAGAATTCTGCGCCCGTTGAATTACCCGAAGGGAGTTTACGGAAACGGATATGGAATTTATAATGTTAAAGACAGAGGATATAAGATAGCTGTTATTAACCTTTTGGGGCGGGTTTTCATGAAACCACTTGACTGCCCTTTCAGAGGATTTGACAGAGTGATAGAAAAAATACAGGAAACAACCAAGGTAGTAATAGTTGATTTTCATGCAGAAGCCACGTCAGAAAAAATTGCTTTCGGCTCTTACGCGGACGGAAGGGTTTCTGCAGTGCTTGGAACGCACACGCATATACAGACGGCTGATGACAGAATAATGGCAGGCGGAACGGCATATATAACTGACGTCGGAATGACGGGTCCTTATGATTCGGTTATAGGAATGAAGAAGGATTCGTCGGTTAAAAGATTCATATTCGGTACACCTCATAAACACGAGGTTGCGGCTGATGAGGTGAAATTTGCGGGAATATTTCTTGAAATTGATATAATTTCAGGTAAAACATTGAAAATTGAAAGAATTCTTTTCCCCGGGTTTTAACCCTGTAATTTTCGGGACTCAATATATTTTTATCACTGATTTAGTTGAATTATTATATTAAATTATAAGTTATGGTTTAGATATCGGCAGAGAAAATATCTAAACCGGGTTTTTAATAAATCAATTTTTTTAATTTAAACATAACAATGAAAAAAACACTCTTAGCAATTTACGCTGTTGTGATACTTGCGGGCATGGCTCTTACATCGGGCTGTGATAATACACTGACAAGCGTTGGCAATGCAGTAATAAAAGGTAATATTACCGATTCTTTGACAAATTTACCTATGGACAGCGTATTGGTGACTACTGTTCCGGGATCTTCAAACGCCAGAACAGATGCTTCGGGTAATTTCGTGATTACAGGAGCAACTGCGGGTACTTATACAATCACCATGAAAAAAGCCGGCTGGTTCACAAAAACCATCAGTGTGGCAGTATCAGGCGACACTACACGAGTGAACTCTAAAATGCTGTTCACAAATATTTTCATGTTTAATAACCTCACCGTTAGCGAGTATTTTGACGACAACTCATGGAGTGCTGTAAATCTCTTACTCGGACAGGTTATACAGGAATTGAATTCGGTTAATAAAGACATGCAAATGAGGGATTCGGTTGGTATAGGAGAGAGATTCCTGTTCCGTTCGGGTGATCAAGCGCTTGATGCGCCGGGACTTGAATGCTGGTTTACAGAGCCGCTGATGGCCGGCAGAAGTTTCACTTTTGCGGAATTTGACACACTTTCAAGATTATACCCTTTGACGGTAACGCCGGACCCTGTTAATGATTTCCCGTATGACAGAACACTGTATTATACGAATCAACTGGCGGGAATGCACCATGTATATGGTTTTTATCTTAAAGGCAGATACGATTTGAATCCGGGCGCTCCGCGTATTTACGGAATGTTTTACCTGAACGCTACTGTAACATCACCGACAGCGGGAGAACAATTCATAATAGACGTAAAAATAAACAAGAACGGCGAAAACAGTTTCAGTCTGAATCAGTAAGTAACAATTTTTATCAGCCCGCCTGTTTTAATACAGGCGGGCTTTTTTCAACTTAACTTTATTTAATGAAAAAGGTTCTATTGTCAGTGCTAATGATTGCACTGCTCGTAAGTATATCTCTTATGCCGGGTTGTGAATTAAATCCTTTAACCGGCACACAGGTTATGAAAGGAACAGTAACAAATGTATTTTCAAACCTGCCGATTTCAAATGTGCGTATTTCTTCTTCGCCGGGTCTGTTAATTGTGACTTCGGATACAGCGGGCAACTTTAAAATGACAGGGCTCTCTCCTTACACATACACGTTTACAGCTTCAAAACAGGGCTATTTCACAACATCATTCACCCGGAATATTACTGCCGGAGACACGGCGAAAGTCAATGTTCAAATGGACTTATCTTTTTTCAGATTTGACACTCTCAGAGTGCATGAGTTTTTTAACGAGAACTCTTTTAACGCGGTAAATCTTTATTCGGGTTACATAACTCAGGAATCCGATGTAAACAAGGACATACAAATGAGGGACTCGGCAGGATTAAATCAGAGATTTTGTTTCGGCTCGGGCGATCTCTCGCTCGTAAATCCCGGGTTCGCGACAAGATTCACAGAGCCGCTGATGAACGGCAGAAGTTTCACGAAAGCCGAGTTCGATACACTCTCAAAGTTATACCCTGCAGAAGGAACGCTCAACCCTGTTAATGATTTCCCGAGTAACTGGACGAGATTTTATCCGACTAATTTAAGCGGGTTAAATCACGTATATGGTTTTTATCTTCAGGGCAGATACAATGCTAACTCGAGTTTTCCGAGAGTTTACGGTATGGTTTATATAGACAAAATTAATATTTCAGGAACAGAAATACAATTTATCGTTGATATAAAAATTAACAGATTCGGCGAGAACAGTTTTAATATATATCCATAAAAAATAATTTTTCAGCCCGTTCGGAAGGCAAGAGCGGGCTTTTTATTAACCTTTTCGATGAATCAAATTCTGAGATACATCAGTTTTACCAAGAATGAGATTAGAGTAATAATTTTCCTGGCAATAGTAATACTCGGAGGTTTTGCCGCGAAATATATCAGTTACAAAAGCTCGAAGGCTGACGAAAAGTTTGACTATGCCGAATCCGATAAAAAATTTCTTGATTATTCACGCCGATACTCGGCGCTGACCAATGATTCAACGGATGAAACAGATACGGCGGGCATATACTCTGCTGAGGAGACAGAGAAAATCAGAAAACTGCAATCCTCCGAAGACAGCCTTGTAAAAATAAACGGTAAGAAATCAGGCAGGGATAAAAAAAGCGAAAACCTGAAAGGCAGGACCATCAATATAAATACGGCAGGAAAAGAAACATTGATACTTTTGCCGGGAGTAGGTGAGTCAACTGCCGATAAAATTATTCTTTACAGGCAGGAACATAACGGATTTAAGAAAGTTCAGGATATTATGAAGATTAAGGGAATCGGAAAGAAGAAATTTGAAAACTTGAAAGATTTTATCGTCATAGAATAAAAAAAATCAGTGAACACATTATCAATCGGATATACTGACAGGTTTTTGAGATTTCTCGGGATGAACGGAGATAACCGGATTGTTTACGCAGACCAGATAGAGCTATACGGAACAGATGAAGTTTTTATACAGGCAAAACCAAAAGCCAAAGTTATACAGCAATAGGTAATTTAATAAAAAGTACTATTTCAAAAAGCGGCTTCCGTCCCGAAAGAACCGCTTTTGCGCTTGATTCTTCGATAGCTTTTATTAATGAAATACCCGTTGATTACAGTGACGATGCCGGCAGTATTAATTCCAATATACTCTGGGAGCTTTCCAACTACTTTCCCGACAGCTATAAAAATTACAAGGTTAATTATCTCAAGCTCGCGGGCGGTAACGACGGGGACAGCAGGGTAAGGAGAACATTGATTATCGCCGTGCATAAAAACGATGCCGAAACGGTACAGCGCCTGTCGGAGATTGCGGATATAAAATTTTTTATCACCGATATTGATCATTTTTCAGCTCCGGTTTATTTTTCTTACATAAACAATTATTTGAATTCAAATACCGAATCAATAATCATAGGAAGCAAAAAGCAGAGAATAGACATCAGCACTATGCGCGGCGGTGTGATGAAGCATTATGACTACACTTACACGAGAGATTCGGCTTACAGTGAGCAAATTAAGGAGATAATTTCAGGAATAATTGAAAGCAGTAGTGATTTCAAAATCAAAAGCATAAACCTGTACGGAGAAGATAATACAACGCGTACGGGCGGATACATCGAAGAAATCTGCAAAGGAATAAGTATTGATATATCCAACCCTTTTAAGACTTTATTATCCTCCGAGGATTACTCCGGTATCTCTCCGGATGAAATCCGCGGATATAATTTCACGTCGCTTGCGGGACTTGCTTTAAAATCATCTATCGGCTGAGATGAGGATAATTTCCGGAGTCTATAAAAGCAGGGTTATAAAAGTACCATCGAAAACAGATTCCATAAGACCCACTACTGACAGAGCCCGCGAAACATTATTCAATTTAATAACAAACAGAAAGGATTTAGACGGAATTACCTGTCTTGACCTCTTTTGCGGCTCGGGAAGTGTAGGTCTTGAATGCATTTCCAGAGGAGCAGAAAAGTGCGTTTTTGTTGACAGGGATACGGCGGTTATTAAGAGCAATATCTCTCTTTTGCATGCAGAATCGCAATCGGAAATTATCAGGGATGAGGCAATAAAATTTCTGAAAAGAAGTCCGGAAGAATCGTTCGGGCTGATATTCGCAGACCCGCCGTATAAATACGATAAGTACTCTGAATTAATTAAAGCCGTATCGGAATACAGATGTATGTTCATACTTGAGCATTCAGTGCGAATCGAAATACCGGAAGAATTGAAACCTCAGGTAATACTTGAAAATAAAACCGGTATCACAAATTTTACCTTTTTTGATTTCGGAGCAGGTAATAGGTAATAGGTATTGGGTATTAGGTATTAGGTATTAGGTATTGAGTATTAGGTAATAGGTATTGAGTATTAGGTAATAGGTATTGAGTATTAGGTAATAGGTATTGGGTATTAGGTATTGGGTATTAATTAATTGATAAGCAGTAAACAATTAAGTAATGAAAATTAAGAAACATATATGAAAAAAATAACGGCAGTATATCCCGGAACATTTGACCCTATAACAAACGGGCACCTT
>Ga0247841_10008366_pt1 | contig 14940 bp, 12 predicted proteins | sample LaCruzMarch2015__2_FD_192410 | JGI IMG/M metagenome (GOLD analysis project Ga0247841, IMG submission 192410) | Freshwater microbial communities from meromictic Lake La Cruz, Castile-La Mancha, Spain - LaCruzMarch2015_18m | ecosystem: Environmental > Aquatic > Freshwater > Lake | place: Spain...
TATTAATTAATTCCGCGTATCTCGCGGCCATAAACCTCTCATATCCTCCGAAACACTCATCTCCTCCGTCTCCGTTTAAAGCAACAGCCACTTCCTGACGGGTCATCTTTGCCACATAATAGCTCGGCAGAGCTGAAGAATCAGCATACGGCTCATTGTAATGCCACACGAGTTTCGGCAGAAGCTCTATCGCGTCCGGTTTTACAATATACTCATGATGTTCTGTCTTAAACCGTTCAGCGATAACTTTAGCGTATTTTAATTCGCTATAGTCTTTATTATCGAAACCTATAGAAAATGTCTTTACAGGCTTTGAACTTAGTTTACTCATCATGTAAACAACTGCGCTTGAATCTATGCCTCCGCTTAAGAAAGCTCCGAGCGGCACATCGCTTATAAGCCGTATCTTGGTACATTCCTCTAGTAAATCCATTGTCCTATCGCAATAATCTTTCTCGGATAATTTTAGTTTCTTAGAGAAATCCAGCTCCCAGTATTTTTCTAATCTTATATTGCCTTTTTCATAAATCATAAAATGAGCAGGCGGAAGTTTCATGATACCCTTAAACATAGTTTCAGGCGTAGGCGTATATCCATAACTTAGGTAATCCGTAATGGCAGGCCTGTTGACTTCTTTAGAAACATCAGGGTCTTGAAGAATCGCCTTGATCTCAGAGGCAAAGGTCAATGTTTGGTTCTTATATGTATAATAAAGCGGCTTTTTGCCTATCCTATCCCGCGCTATGAAAAGCCTTTCCTTCCTGCCATCCCAGATAGCAAACGCAAAAGGCCCTCTTAAATCTTTAAGGCATTCCACGCCTTTTTCTTCATACAGATGTAAAATTACTTCTGTATCAGTATGCGACTTAAATATATGGCCTTTTTTTACCAGTTCATCTTTTAATTCTATAAAATTATAAATTTCGCCGTTCAGCACTATCCAGATAGAACCATCTTCATTACTCATCGGTTGATGCCCAGCCTGCGATAAGTCAATAATAGCGAGCCTTCTATGCCCCAGGCCTATACCTCCTTTTACGCGCACCCCCTCATCATCCGGCCCCCTATACTCTAAAACCTCACACATTTTACGTATGAGGTTTTCATCGACCGCTCCATTTAAACTAATCTTCCCGCATATCCCACACATATCGATAGGCCTTTTAGTCCCTTAAAAAAATTTAACCCTGAAAATTGCAATAAGCGCAGGGATAATGTCCTTTGCTTTGACTTTCTTGCCTTCTCTTGCGCTTCTGGGTTTATACAAGACAGGGACTTCCAATATTTTGTGGCCTGTTTTACAAAGCCTGCTCACTACTTCAAAATCAAAGCCAATATTGGAAGATTTGACAGATAATTTTCTAAAACTCGTTGTTCTATAAAACCTGGTCCCTATAATATCCGTGAACTTTCTGCCATAAAACAGATTTATCAAGAATGTTGTAATGAGCGTTCCTAAATAAAAGGGTCTTTTTTTAGTCAGTCGCAATCTTTCATAAATATTTTTTCCGTAAAACCTTGACCCAAATACAACATCCACTGATTCTTTCTCTGCAATCTCTAGCATTCTGTAAACACATTCTATATTATATTCCAAATCCGAATAATGGACATACATGAATTCCCCTTTTGCTAAAGAAGCTCCTTTCTTTACCGATTCTCCAAAACCATAATTTTTCGGCTGGAATACAACTTTTACAGAACCATCATCAATATTTTTCAGTATCTCCCTAGACCCATCTGTAGAATAATTATCGATTATTATAATCTCCTTATCTATCTTGAGAGACTGGGACTCTTGAATAGCTCTAAAAATAGTATCTTTTTCATTAAAACAGGTCACAATTACGCTTAGTTTCATCTTTTATTTATTTTATGGAAAAATGCGTCGAGTATATTTTGTATGTAGTTTAGCATATCTTTGGTAAGGCCAGGATATACTCCTATCCAGAATAGATTATTCATAACTAAATCCGTATTTTTTAAATCCCCTATTATTTTATATTTTATATTCTTATAGGCAGGCTGTTTTGTTAAATTGCCTCCAAAAAGCATTCTTGTAGCAATCTTATTATCTTCAAGATAATTTATGATATCCGCTCTCTTAAACGGAGCTGTGTCTTTTACCAAAATAGGAAATCCAAACCAGCTTGGCTCAGAATATTTTTCTGCCTCTGGAAGTATAAAATATTCTTCATATTTTTTAAAAACCGAATAAAGAAATTTAAAGTTTTTCTTCCTAGCTTCAATAAACCCGGGTAATTTTTCTAACTGCGCAACTCCTATGGCCGCCTGCATATCAGTAACCTTAAGATTATATCCTATATGAGAATAAACATATTTATGATCATAACCTAAAGGCAACTCTCCAAATTTTTGCGTAAATCTCTTATGGCACGTATTATCATGCCCTGTCTCACACCAGCAATCTCTTCCCCAGTCACGAAAAGACATGATTATCCTTCGAAGTAACGGATCGTTTGTTAAAACTGCACCTCCTTCGCCCATAGTAATATGATGCGGCGGATAAAAACTTGACGTAGAAATATCTCCGAAAGTACCGGTATATTCTCTTTTATATTTTGAACCCAGTGAATCGCAGTTATCCTCAAGCCACCATAGTTTATATTTTTTTACAATTTTTTTAATACTCTCTACGCCTATAGGATTTCCCAGCGTATGAGCTGTAAATATAGCCTTTGTTCTTCTTGTAATAGCCTTTTCTATTTTCTCTGCCTGGATATTATATATCCCGAGCTCTATATCAATAAATACAGGCACAAGATTGTTCTGAATAATAGGATTAAGCGTAGTAGGAAAACCACAAGCAGTAGTAATAACTTCGTCTCCAGGCTTTAATCGCCTTTCTTTTAATAGCGATGAAGTCAATGCTGATACTGCTAGAAAATTTGCGGACGAACCTGAATTAGTAAGCAAACAGTGCTTTATTCCTAAAAACCCTGCCAAATTTCTTTCGAATTTCTCGGCATACCTTCCTGCTGTCAGCCAAAAATCAAGAGAGGCATCTACTAGGTTTACAATTTCTTTCTCATTATATACCCGCCCGGCATAGTTAATCCTGGTCTTGCCAGGTATAAACTTATCTTGTTTTTTTGATTGATAGAATTTTACAACTTTATTTAATATATCTTTTCTTAAAAGCTCTTCCTTATTCATTTTTTATCCTCTGGCAATATATCTATAAGCATATTTGATTTTAATTCATCGCGAGACAAAAACGGCTCCTGGTCTTCCACGGGCCTATTAACAGACAATTTAGGGATTACTTTAATATTAGAATTTATATCTATCTCTAAAAAGCCTGGATGCTTGTTACTAAAAAGTTTTCTAAGTGATATATCTATTTTACTTGCCTGGCTAATTTTCTGAACAGGTATCCTGTAAGCAGAAGCTACTGCCTGAAAATCAGGACAGCTATAACCTAGAACGGTTGATTGAAACCTGGAATTAAAATACTGTTCCTGAAACTGTTTAACCATCCCATAACAATGATTATTTAACAATATTATCTTAACCGGAAGTTTATAGTGATAAATTGTCTGAAGTTCCTGTATATTCAACTGGAATCCGCCGTCTCCGCTTATGGCTATAATAACCTTGCCAGGATTAGCAAATGAAGCGCCTATTGCCATAGCTAAGCTGGACCCCATTGCGCCCGCGCCTCCCTGGGTAAGAAATCTCTGGGTTTTCTTTATCTCCAATGTTTGAGCGGCCCACATCTGATTCTGGCCCACATCCACGCAAACTACACTAGCCTCCGGCAGAAATCTTGACAATCTGCTCATAAAAAAATTAGGCCCTATCTTGTTATCAGAGAAGATACCGCATGAAGGATATTTCTTTTTATACCCATTGACTAATTTTCTCCAGGGCTCTATTTTATTTTTATCAAAACTACTCATTTTTTTATTTATTAAAGTTAAAAAATAATTTATATCGCAATTTATAGGAATATCCGCCTTTCTCTTATTATTTAATTCATGTTGGTCTATATCCACATGAATAATATTCGCGCTTCTCGCGAAAGTTTCCGGCTTAGTCCCTGTCTGCCTGGTGTCCAGCCTTGCCCCTAAAATCAACACCAGATCGGCATTCGCTACTGTCAAGTTAGCGTAGCGATTCCCGTAAGTGCCTATCATGCCTGAAAAAACACGGTTATCATGCGGGAAACCGTCAATGCCCATTAAAGAAGAAACAACAGGCATCTCTGTATATTTTATAAATTTTAAAAGCTCGCCTTGTGCCTTTGACAATCCAAGGCCTCCACCTATAAAAACAACAGGCCTAGATGAAGATTTTATTGAATTAATAACTCTTTTAATAATATCACTGCTTGGCTTCTTGCATAATTTACTGGTAGTATCGGCAAAAGACTCTAAAGATTTTGGCTTTATCTCAGCCCGCTGTATGTTCATAGGTATATCCAGTAATACAGGGCCCGGCCTGCCAGATTTAGCTATATAAAACGCTTTTTCAAGATAATATCTGATTTTATCAGGCTCAGTAATAAGCACTGCATACTTTGTAATAGGTTTCACCAAATTCACGATATCTGTTTCCTGAAAACCTATCTGTCTTACGGGCTTCTTGAATTTGAATTCATAAGTATTGACTTGCCCTGTTATAAATACACAAGGAATCGAATCAAAAAAACAACTGGCAATACCAGTTATTAAATTAGTAGCCCCTGGCCCGCTCGTTGCCATTGCCACACCTATATTGCCGCCAGAACGAGAATAGCCTTCTGCCGCAAATGCAGCTGCCTGCTCATGATGCATGGATACGACTCGGATATCTTTCCTTTTGTACAAAGAATCTAAAAGGTGTGTAATAGAGCCTCCGCAAACCTCAAAGACATGAGTCGCGTCTTTTGAAACAAGAAAATTAATTACATAATCTGATAATTTCATAGTCACTATTATTTATACAGTGTAATATTTTTCTTAAACCAGTTAATATCTTCTTCTAATCCCTGCCTTAAGCTATACTCCGGTTCCCAGTTTAACAATCTCCTGGCTTTGGATATGTCTGCCTGCCAACATTCTGGTTCATGCCTAGGGCTAATTATCTTACCCCATTCCGGCTTTACCTTACTACCGGTCAGCTTAACTATATTCTTTACAACTTTCTCTACTGTATGCTGTTTTCCGGAACCTATATTAAATACTTCACCCTTAACTCTATCTTTATTATCAATAACCTTTTTGTAAGCATTAATAATATCTTCTATAAAAATAAAATCTCTGACAGAATTAGGCGATGATAATTTCGGATTTCTAAATTTTAAGCATGATAAAATCACAGAAGAAATCAGGCGGTTTTTCTCTTCATAATATCCGTAGGGAGAAAACAACCTGAGCGTTACAACAGGCATATTTTCTTCTTTGGCAATAGCATGGCAATATAAATCAGCTGCCGCTTTACTAACGCCATATTCACTAAATGGTTCTAATGAATCCGTTTCTTTCATTGGTCTAGGCTTTATACCATACTCTGAGGATGAGCCGGTATTTATAAACAATTCAAACTTTACGCCTTTCAAAGCATTGATAAGGTTTACTGTGCCTGTAAAATTCGTTTCTATTATTTTTGCTGTATCGTTTTGAGAGAAATAACCTCCATATACAGCAGTATGGATTACAATCTGTGGTTTGATTTTTTTTATTATTTTTTCTAAATTAGCTGGGTCTTTTAAATCAACAGAATATTCGGAGATATTTCCTAATATATCCCAGATTCTCCATTTATCAGATGCCCTGCGCGTAAAAACAAATATCTCGGCTCCTTTTTCTAAAAAATATCTCGCCAGATTAGCCCCTATAAACCCTGTCGCGCCTGTAATCAATACCTTTTTATTTTTCATACCATTTTATCGCTCTCTTTAGCCCTTCATCTAAAGTATGTTCCGGCTTCCAATCTAAAATTTTTCTGGCTTTCATAGAACATAGGTATTGATGTTTTATTTCATATTTAGCCTGATTCAAAATTTTATAATCCGGCTTTTTACCTGTTAAATTATATATCTTTTTTACCATCTCGATTACTGTAATAGGATTTTCATCACTGAAATTAAACGCTTCGCCATATAGTTTTAATTTTTTCATTTTTTCAGCCAAGGCTATATATCCATTAACTATATCTTCTACATAAACATAATCGCGGGTAAACTTTCCATCACTGCGTATTATAAATTGTTTGCCTTTAAGCGCACAGCAAATAGCATCCGGAACTACGCGTGAAAAATTAAAGTCACCCGGCCCATAGATATTGCCACAGCGCGTTACACATACAGGAACCTTGTAAGTATTCCAGTAAGTATAACATATGAGATCTGCGCAGCTTTTTGAGGCATCATATGGATGATTTCCTTTTAAAGACGCATCTTCCTTATAAGGCAGAATTTTATGGCTGCCATATGCCTTATCACTTGAGGCTACTACAATAGCTTCTATAAATTTTTCATCTCTTGAAGCTTCTAAGACATTCCAAGTTCCTTCAATATTAGATTTAAAAGTTTTTATCGGATTTTTATTGCATTCACCCACAATAGCTTCCGCAGCTAAATGAAAAATAACCTGAGGCTTATACTTATTAATAATGTTCATGATCAACCTAATATTGGATATATCTCCTTTTATGCTTACTATTTTATTTCTTAAGCCTTCTAGCACAGAGCCTGGTCTGTTTTTTACCTTATCAATACCTCTTACTTCAGCTCCATAGCCAATTAAAGTCTTTGTAAGGTTAGATCCTAGAAAACCCTCAAAACCAGTAATAAGAACTTTTTTATTTCTCCAGTATTTATTTTTGCTCATTTCCAGACCTTCCATATAGCTTTATTGCTATCCCACATATGATTTAATATCCCGTATTCCCTAGGCGTATCTACGCATTGCCAGAAACCACCATGCTTATACACCCCTAGCTGCTTATCCTTGACCATCTTAGGCAATACTTCGGTTTCCAATATAAGGTCATCGCCTGGCTTGAAATATTTCTTAATTACACTCTTGTCGAAAAGCATAAACCCACCGTTTATCAATCCCATTCCCACATTTGGCTTTTCATAAAATTCCGTAACTATATTGCCGGATATTTCCATTTCGCCGAATCTACCAGACGGATGGACTCCTGTCACTGTCCCCAAAACTCCTGCATCCTTATGTTTTTTTATCAAAGCCTTTATATCTATATCCGCCACGCCATCGCCATAGGTAACGCTGAACATATCGCAGTTTTCAAGATATTTTCTTACGTTCCATATCCTTGCGCCTGTATAAGCGCTCTCGCCTGTTTCAACAAGAGTAATATTCCAATCTGATTCGTTATTTATATTATAATATTTTATAGAATCCGGCTCGCCAAGTTTTATGCTTATATCTGCAATCTTGGAATTATAGTTCAGGAAAAACTCCTTCACTATCCACCCCTTATACCCCAGGCATAAGACAAAATCTTTTATGCCATAATAGGCATAAATCTTCATTATATGCCATACAATAGGCATATTGCCTATTGTAAGCATAGGCTTTGGCAATACCTCAGAAACATCCCGTATCCTGGTGCCTTGGCCTCCACATAATATAACAGCTTTTATTTTTTGCATATCATATGTCCTTTCATTTTTTTAATTACTTCACTAATTGCAAGCGCCACAAAGATAATTAAATACGGCTCATAAGGATATCTGTATCTAGGTTCTCCATATACTAACATAGCAGTTAATGTTGTGCTTAATAATACAATCAGCAGGATGTTTTCTAAAATAACACGCCTTCTAAAAAATAAGATGCCGACAGACCCAAGCATAAAAATAAACGCGTAAAAAGGATTAAATACCCTGAACCCTTCTTCAAATGGAGCCCAATGCACCAATATTTTTTTAACAAAAAGTTTTGGGATTCTTTTTGGATTATTTATTAATTCTTTCACACCTGCTTTAAAAAATATTTTACTCTTTTGATTATCTGAAAGATTCTCTAAATTTTTCAAAACATTATTTATTACAAAAGTAGCATTTTTCTCACCTATGTATCCGCCCCTTGCCAAAGAATCATTTCCTAATAAAAATGCTGCGCCGCCCATAGTAGTTAACGGTATAAATTCTTTACAAACAACGTAATTTCTTACTACCCAAGAAATCATTGTTAATGTTATAAATAAATATATAATAAAATACTTTTTTAAAAAAACTCTTACAGATAAGCCGGCTATATAAAACAAATACACGGCCAAGAGGATTGGAAATAATACAAATTCAGCTCTTGTTAATATTGTCAGCCCTATAAAAATGCCTGACAATGCGCCAATTTTCATAGCTCCATCTTTAATAAAGTGTATTGTTATCAGAATTGTTAATCCTAAAATAAACATATAAAAATATTCAGAAAGCAGCAATGCCGGGCCACCATAATAGAAAAAACCGGAAACGAACGGCTTATATAAGGCCGTAAAAGCCGCAGCTATAATTCCTATAATCGTATCCTCGTATATTATATAGGTAATATAAAATATTATTATACAGAATAAGGCTCCTAGAACTGCCTGGATAATTTTAACAACAATATAGCTATGCCCAAATATAGAATAGATAAAAGAAAGAAATACTGGGTAAAGAGGTGTTCTATATAATACGGGTCGCATAGAACCACCATCTGTAAGCTCGGAAAAGCCATGCCCTGATGCTAAATTTACCGCCATTTCATCATATCCTGCAGCATCTCTTTCTGGCATTTTTTTAATTTCCTCTTGGCTAAAAACTGCCCATAATCTTAAAAAAACAGCAACTATAAAAATAGCGAATAATACTTGTTTTAATTTATTGTTTTTCATATGTAAAATTACTTATATTATATATATTTTAGTCCGACAACCAAACTAAACTTTATCTGATATTTTAATTTATAATATCTACTCTATCCTTTTATATATTTCTATAACCGGGCCATAACTTTTTAAAGTACTTAATGACTTAAAGTTAATCTTATCTATGCCTTTAAAAGCATTATTGTATAAAGATTCAAAGGATGGGAAAAATTCAATATTCACATCAGGTAATATCTTCTTAATGCATATATATCTCCCTTTTAAATAATCCTTTTCTCCGTTAATCTGTGAACACACGGGAGGCCTATTATAGCTGTTAAATATAATATATTCCGTTTTATACTTTTTAATATCTTCTTGGGAAATCATTGTCACTTTATAAAGATTATATGCTGGATTTTTTTGAAGAGTCGCGTATTTCATTTTATATCCCCACAGAAAACCAGAACCGCCTAATTTCTTTATTTCATTTGATTCCCTCTCAAGTGTAGCTATATTATCTATAAGTTGTGGGGAACCTATAATATTGAAAGTGTAAGCCCCTTCTATTAAAATACTTGAATCCTCTTTAATATTAGATTCTACCCATTTTTTAGATAATTTCCTGGTATCGTCTTTGTTCAATAAGCTGCAAAATTTCCACGAAACAACAAGGGTGCTTAACGAAAATAAAATAGTTACAAAAAATGTAGCGATATATAGCACCCTTTTCTTTTTTATAAAAAATTCTAATAAACTTGCCATTAAAAACGCGCTTGAAATCAATACAAAGGGTATAACTGAAGGCAAATAAAACGGCTTAGCGCATTTAAAAAAAGATAAAAATACATATAAAAATATTGGATAGATATTACATAACAGAATCTTTCTGTTTGAAAAAATAAGAACTAAGCTCGATAAATATAAATAAAAAATAGGAGCGCCTATTCCTTCTTTCAGAAATAAAAAATATAATAACCATGAAGGTCTGTCATACAAATCTAAAGATACGGTAGAGTGGTATTTTCCCATAGCAGTTAATCCTCCTATAAATTCTTTAAAACAGATTAAGCTATATGGATTTAAGATCAAAAAAATACCAACTGTTATAAAAATACATTTTAAGAAAAACTTTAAAAAAATGGCTGGCTTAATTTCTTCTTTTTTAATTTTAATCGCCAAAACTAAAATAATAATAAAAAATCCTATAAAACTATAGTATTTTACAGAAATTGCAACACCTATAAATAAAGCGGAAATATAAAGCAGCCTTAAAAAATGCTGGCTTTTGCTTAATGCTTTTAGCGCAAAGTAAAAAGAAAGGAGAATAAAAAATCCTGCTACAATATCCTCTTTTATACAATGCGACACGTAAACCATATAAAACGATACGCTGGTAAAAAAAACTGCAATTAGTCCTGTTTTTCTATTAAAAAATTTCCTGCATATAAAATATGTTAAGAATAAAATCCCCATGCTAAAAAAAGCTATCGTCAAGCCGCCTAGCATAAAAAATAAAGATGGATTCAGAATATATTCTTTTATCAGATCAGCAGAATTTGCCATTTTACCTATAAGAAAATTTACAAGAAAATAAAACACATATTCAAAAAATAATACATAAGATAAAAAAGGTCCGTGAAGCAGTAAGCCGAGAGGTTTTAAGGTCCCCTTTCCATATCTAAGAGCTTGTTCGATAAAATGTTGCCCATCATGATTAAAAATATAGTGAGCGCCATGGTTTACATGGCATATCCTTAGATAAAATCCAATTATAAAAATTAAAACGATAACCAAACTTTTAATATTAAAGCGTTTTCTTGTTTCCATATTAGTCATTATTTAATTTTTTTTGAGAATCATGAAATTGGCTTGTACTAACATTTATAAGGCCAATTGTAAGGGTCATGCGACAAACCCGGTTAAGATGTTTTTTTATATACACTTTTTACTATGTATTTCGGTCTTTGTTTTACTTCTTCGAATATTTTACCAATATATTGCCCAAGAATACTAATCCCGAGTAATTGGATAGCGCCTATAAACATAACAACAACTAAAATCGTGGTTATACCTGCGGGCGAATTTGGCTTAAGAAACCGCAAAATTATCTGAACGATCATACCCAGCAATGCTATAAAAAATGTAAATAAAGAAATAAGCGTCATTAATTCAATAGGGACATACGAAAATGAAAATATTCCTTTTGTAGCCCAGTTAAAGTTTTTTAATAAATTGTTTGTAGTCTTTCCGAACATCCTTTCAGGCCTAGTATACGGAATCCCAGCCTGCTTAAAACCAACCCATGCTCTTAATCCACGAAGAAATCTATCTCTCTCAGGGAATTGTTTCAATATATCAACTACCTTGCGGTCAATCAAAGAAAAATCGCCCGCATTTAATGGTATCTTTACATATGACATTTTATGAAAAATTTTATAAAATAACTTATATGCGGCTTGCATTATTAAAGGCGCCTCGCGTTTATTACGAATCCCATAAACGACATCAAAACCTTCTATCCATTTCGTATAGAATGCCTCGATAAGTTCAGGGGGATCTTGCAAATCTCCGTCCAACAAAACAACTGCATCTCCAGTTGCTATATCCATGCCACTTGTAAATGCCATCTGTGAATTAAAATTACGTGAATGGTTTACCGCAATTACGCAAATATCCTTCTCAACAATTTCTGCTAAAATTTTCTCTGTGTTATCAGGACTCCCGTCGTTAACAAAAATTATTTCATAATCTACTTTGATTTTCTTAAAAACACTACTTAATCTTTCATACATAAAAGGGATCGTTTGTCCATCGTTATAACATGCTATAATTGCAGAAATCTTTTTCATAAATGGAATACCTCCGTACTTTTAAGTAAGGTTTGTCTTTCTAATTATGCAATGGATTGTTGATATTTTTTAAAATTATATTCTTCAATATTGAAATACTAGCAGCTATTAGCCATTTAAATTCATTAAAAGATTTTATACCTCCTATCATTTCAAAAATCTTTGAGATCCTAAAATTGAATTTTGAATATGCTTTCTTCTGTAGCAATAGCAATTCATCATGTGTTAAGTGTTCACTTTTAAAATTTGCTTTTGAACTGAAATATCCAGAATCATAACAAATTTTGTCTGACAATAGCAAATTATTTTTCTTTAAATGTTCATAAATCTCTGTACCCTGAAGCGGAACAAGCATTGAAAAGGTTGCATAGATTGGGTTAACATTAATCGCAAAATCGATGGTCTCATTTATTGTCTCTTTTGTGTCATCTGGGAATCCAATCATAAAATATCCCATTGTTATAATATTATATTTTTTGAATAATTTGATTGCTCTAGCAACATCATTCAGATTTAATGATTTCTTAATAGCTTTTAGAATTTCATTGTTACCTGATTCTATACCTACTGCAGTCTTAAATACTCCTGCTTCCTTCATTTTCTTGACTAAATTTTCAGTTAATCTGTCTGCTCTGACACCATTTTGAAGATTGATTAAAATCTTATATTTCCTTCCTATAATCAAGTCTAATATTTTTTCTGCTCTTTCTATATTTAAGGTAAAATTGTCATCAAGTATATCAAACTGCCTTACTCCGAATTTGTTTACCAAAATATCAATTTCTTCGATTACATATTCTGGACTATGGGGCCTATACTTTTTCCCAAATATCTTTGTATTACAAAAAGTACACTGAAAAGGACAGCCCCTGCTTGTCATTATAGCCCCTACGGGTTTCTTTCTTGCTTTTGATGGGTAGATTTTGAAGTTAGGCAACAAATCAAAAGCAGGGTGAGATAAATTATCTAAGTTTTCTATTAATTCTCTTGGTTTATTAAAAACAATTTTATTGTCCTTATAATAAACTATTCCATTAATTTCATTCAAATCTTTTCCTTCACATAGCTCTAGAAATGTAATTTCACCCTCACCAACAATAGCTATATCTGAATGAGACATGTCAAGCATTTCCTTTGGATTTGAAGAAGCTAAAGCTCCGCCTAAGCAAATTAAAACCTTAGGGAAATTAATTTTAATTATTTTTGATAATTCTGCTCCATTTCTTCCTAGAATGATATTAGTGTGTATTCCTATTATATCTGGCTTAAATTCTCTTATTATTTTAACAATCTTTTCATTAGAGAGATTTATTACATTAGCATCTATAATTTTTATGTCATAAGTGTTTACAATTGATTTTTCTCTCAAATATGAAGCAAGGTAAGTCAATCCTAAAGGTGGATAGATTGTTGCTTCATTCATTCCTTTACTGTTCCCTGAAGAAGGATTAATTAATAAAACTTTTTTTTCATTTTTTATCATATGAACTACCAACCGGGGTCTCCTAATAGATTGCAAGTCTTACAGACGTCTTGAGGCTCACATTCTGGGTCTATCAGTTTTTCTCGCATACCTACCAGCGTAGGATGGTTGAATATAACATCAGGTTCATTCTCGAATAGATTACTGTTCGTTCCTTGCAATATCTCGTCTTTACCGCAACAAATGATTATATTGCCTGACATATCACAGCCGATACGTTGCCATAATTGCGGACAGAGTTTCTTTATCTTTTCTGTTCTAACTATTGTTGGCCAGACGCAAAAACCCGGCAAAGCATCTTCCATTCGTCTACGGAATTTGATATAGGCAAGATGGGTATCGTTGATTATTTCTTTCAGTTGTGGTTGTAGACCCATAGGGCGATACATCCAGAAACGTAGACTGAGACATCCTGCATCATGAACAAAATGTGCCATCTCCAGAAGTTTATCCTGTTGATTCTCCACTTCACTCCGCAATAGCACAAAGCTCGTATGAACAGGAAAAACCTTGTTAATCCCTGCTAAATCCCGCTCCATTACTGATCTATTTTGGTCATAGAGAGAGATATTGATTCGAGAAATCCCAGCACGTTTCAGATCAGCAATACGCTTGGCTAGTATCAAACCGTTTGTGGCGATGTTGGTAATATGCCCACGTTTCGTCAGGTAAGCGACAATACGATCCAAATCCTTGACCAGTAACGGCTCCCCTCCAGCTAGGTCGACATACAAACAATTCGCAAACAATGGGTTATGGAAAATACGTTTAACATTCTCAAGATTAGCTTCGCCTTCAGCCCCATTCCCTTCCTGGCGTATTTTTGCTAAATTACAATATCCACAATTGAGATTGCAACGCGTGGTGAGCAACAATAAACAAATCTGTGGTGCATATCGTCGTACAGACGTTACTGCCTTCCGTTTTAGACAACGATACTTTATGTAATTCCAAACCTTGGGTATATGCAATGGACGTATCTTCCTTAATATCTGTGTATAATACGAAAAGTTTATCATTTTTATTGGGTTTTCATTTATTACCAACGAGCTCTTTAATATCTTTTGTCAATCTAGACTCATTTTCTCAAATTGATATAATAAGGACTATCATTTTCTAGCATATCTTTAATAAGGCCTTTTATTTCTGAATTTTCTTCAGGCCATCGAGACCTTATATTAGACAAAATTTTCATTATTTCCCTATCCTCTTCAGACCAGTGTGAAAAACCATCGTGACAATAATCGCGATTTCTCCCTGCGCCAATCAATTTCACGGGTATTTTTTCATTATTAATATAATTCCTTATAGTTTCGAAAGGTCTATATAATAAAAAAGGTGTTATAGAATAAACAAAAGGTATTTTACCCTCCAAGGCCAAGCCTACTCCTAACCCAATCATAGTCTGCTCAGCTGCGCCTACATTTATAAATCTATCAGGATAGTCTATTTTTATTTCATCCCACATCTTATAACCAAGATCAGCTGTTATAACCCATATCTTTTTATTAACACGCATCTTTTCGTGTAATATATCTACAAAACATCTGCGCATTTTTAAATTAGTAGCCATAGTTTTCATTTTAAGATATTAAGAGCTAGTTCATAATCCGTTTTCTTCATTACATAATAATGGGCATCTTGACTTTTTAAAAATGGGAATTGATCTACCTTTGTTTTAGCAAATATCAAAGAAGGCTTATTTTTAATTTTTAGTTTTAAAACCTTATGTAACTGGCAGATATTATGGCCATCAATAATTATAACATCATAACCAAA
>Ga0247841_10008367_pt1 | contig 14938 bp, 11 predicted proteins | sample LaCruzMarch2015__2_FD_192410 | JGI IMG/M metagenome (GOLD analysis project Ga0247841, IMG submission 192410) | Freshwater microbial communities from meromictic Lake La Cruz, Castile-La Mancha, Spain - LaCruzMarch2015_18m | ecosystem: Environmental > Aquatic > Freshwater > Lake | place: Spain...
CATCAGTTCTTCCACCTCAAATTTTGTTAATTCAATAGTATATCGTACCATATGCAGTGGTTTTCTGCAAAGATACAATAATATTTGAATATTACGTCATATTATATTTAACTTAACACTAGATGAATCTCAAATTTATCATAAAACCTTTTATTATTTTCAAGAAGACGCCATAATACTTTAAGTAAATCCGATTTTCCATCACCGTTAAAATCACCTTGATAAAAATCGGTATTGCAGTTCGTTGGGGGAGAAGCCTTATATAATTCAAAGGGAGTTTGATTGACATTTCCCCATTTAAAAGTTGTTGGATTAAGATGTCCCCCCCCGTCGGATGAAACTTCAACGCTTTCAAGGTGCGAATAATAATCTGTAATGGCAGTTATCGGAGAACCTGCATCCTTGGTATATTTTAAGGTATAGGTCTTATAATTTGCCGATGTTGGTAAATATTTGATTGTAATAGAATTTAAACGGAGCCAGGTATTAATTCTTGATCCTGCTATATATTGAGTTACAGAATCCGGCCGGGATTCATAATGAAATTCAACCTCATAAAATGAACTGATATTTGGATTTTGAGTCAAGTTTTGCGTATATTTGATTTTATATGGACAAAAAGTCATATCCGCATTCTCATAATATTCAAAGGTGATAGAATTTCCAAAACGGTCGGATATTTTCGACACCAGCCAGGTATAAATATCAGATTTTCCTGGCGCTTCGATTCTCGAATCACTTGAATTACCATATTCTATGATTTTCTCGTCCTTAGTCCACACTTTAAAGTATTGAGGACCATTCCCTGCAACGCCATAGGAAAGTATTTTCGCAAAAGATTGTATTTCTGTTCGATATTCAGCCCCATCGGCTCCATTATTCAGTCCGTTAATTACAACTAACCTGGAACCATCTAAGGCAAACCGATCAAACGGGTCAAAATCAACAGGATCTGAAAAACCTTCATGATAAATATCAGTCCCGATCCTTGTAATACTGGATAATCCACCTATAGACCACCCGATGCCCATTATCCCATTCCCGCCAAGACTATTATAATTCAAAGATAAGTTCGGTTGCATTCCTGCAATTCCCGGAGGTAAATCAAGAGGTATTGTATATGATGCACTACCCATCGGGGTGACTGAAAGAGAACCTGAAAGAGTTCCAACCATCCCATCGTCTCCCGGGTTCGGGCCTCCCAGGCTATCATCGGGCGGGGGAAATATCAGATACGGATTTATTCTTGCGGTGAGGCTTGCGCCGGAATAGGGAACATATTCCGAACCTGATTTGAAAAGATTGAATTCAACCGCTTCATAAATATTGTTGCCGGGTGGGACAAGATTATTATTATCGAAAGTGAATGATACTCCCTGATGCAATTGCGGATTCTGTGAATAACCAAAGAAAAACAGGAATATCGGTACTATAGGAAGCGTGAACCTTTTCATGCAACACAAAATTATGATCAGAAAGAACAGGAATTTACTTATTTGTTCAATACCATTGATTTCAGTTCATCAATTTGCTTTTGCTGGTCGATGATATATAAGGTAAGCTCTTCGACTTTCTTCATCAGAATAGCATTCATTTCACCCAATTTCAATCCCTCTGATTTCACTACATCCGAAGAAGGAGCTTCCGGTAAATGACGATTGGCAATTATGAACTTCTCAACATCATACAGAGGCATCAGTTTGTACGATTTATCAAAAACATAATCGCCCCAGTCCTCTTCAAGCTGGACTTTCAGCTCGGTGCAGAGAATTTTTCCATTGACCGCAAGCTTATAACCTGATTGGACACCGGTGCAGATTCCGACATCTCCATCTTTACTGATGATCATTTTCGTAGCCGTTAACATCTCAGCATCTGAAATATACTGGTCCGTTGTGCCGGATTCCAGTGTCGGAACAGTGGCAAAACGTATATTTCCGAAGATATCGCCAAATATTGCTGCTCCTCCATTATGTGCGTGATCAGTTGTGATTTTCCATGAAGATACCAGGCGGGATGCATTGAACCCAATATAACTGGTTCCCCAATGTAATACTTCCCCAATTGCAGAACCGATGGTCAGCTTATTAAAACCATCATTGACCTGGAAAATGTCCTCTGGCGTATCGGTGCCGATTCCGACACCTTTGTAATCAGGATTTGAATAAAGGTACACCTGGTTGTCTTTTCCTGCCGGAGGGTAAACAAGCCAGTCGTTATCATGAAATCTAGAACCATCTGTCCAAATACCATTACCATTCTCATCGCTCGCCAGGATCTTTCCAATGCCGGGATCTGTACGCAACATAAAAGCATCACACTCCAATCTGCCTCCGATTTCTGCACCCCAATGGTGAATAATCATTGGAATATATGGGTCACCTGAAGGGGTTGATAAGTAATTATATTGAAATGTAAAAGGCACTTCCAATGGCCTGTCACTGGTAATTATAATACCCGGTTCAATACCTAAAAAATTCATGGTCGAACTACAACCTATATCACCGTCGACTTGTAACTTAAACTTGGGATCTTCAGTACCAATACCGATCGGGTTTTGGAAATAATTCGAGCCAGTAGGTGGACCAGTTTGATATATGCCATAATATTGTAAACCCTTATAAACGCAATTCTCAACTGATCCAGTTGAGTCTGTTCCATAATTTGGCCACATGACAGCTTTGATAACACACTTGTCTGTTTGTAGTCCTTTAAAGTGAAATTTTGCTGAAGGATCAAAATTTCCTCCTAAAGACATCTTACCATTATTCCATTCATACATTACAGTACTTGATACAGAACCGTATTTCAGTATCGCCCTTGGATTTTGTTGAGCAAGAATGAAATTTGACAAAATAAAGGTGAATAGAATTAAAATGATGAATTTTGGTTTTGTTAAAATTAAATTTGTTCTCATAAACCTATCGTTTAATAAATGAATCAACTGTTTTGATATTTATTTTATTCATCTATATTGTGATACCTGTATTTTATTATTATAGAACAACGATTTTCCCGGTTGCTGAAAAATTCTCGGTATCTAATGTATATATATAAGTTCCGGGAGATAATTCATGAATATCGGATTTTACTTTATGCTTTCCCGGTGGAAAGATCTGATTGGTTATACATTCTTCGAATTGTCCTAAGATATTATATATTGAGATGGTCACACGTTGCTGGCGGTCAATTTCAAATATAATATTGGTTGTTGAAACACAGGGATTTGGGAAAGCCCCAAAAAGAATAGTTCCATTGATATTATTAATTTTTGAAATTCCGGTATACGTGCTGAAAGGCGCATCGAATAAGGCAATTCCTTTACCATCCGGCTTGTCTGCAATCCAGACATTCATTCCATCCTGATGAAAAGTATTGAGCTTCACTTTTGGGCAGGGGGAAGTTATATTGCTATTGTCATTATAACCCGAAGAGACGGTAGTCCATGAATCGGGATTTTTCATATTGAGATCGTGGGTAATAAAAGGAAGTTCATAGTTGTTTGAATCAAAATAGGTCAACATAAATGTTGAATTAAAAGGATTAAAATTTATATCTGCCTGGAGCCTGTTATCTGGTGAAGGAGCAAAAAAGAAATTTCGAAAAAATTTGGAATTTGTGGCTTGCAAATTATAATAGCCGGCTATATTATATCTGTCCAGGTTAGGAATGTACTTTTCGAACATCACAATTTCAGTAAGGTTGGCACTGTCATTATCCGTATCATTGAACTGGCATGCTATTATCGGATTTCTGGCATTATTGATTGAGCCGGGATCAAGACTATCCAGGCAAACAGGGAATGTAAAAGGACTGTTGATATTTGGTTCTGTATGAGAAGTAAATATATGCCCCCGATCGGATTGTTGATACAATTGTTCTTCCCAGGTGGCAAAATATCTTCCGCCACTCCAGGAAGGGCTTCTTCCATAATTCAATGCCACTTTATGGATAAAATTGGAAGAAGTTGCAACAACGCGGCGGTTGTTAAAAGTTACCCCGCCATCCATTGAAGAGAGAAAAATTAATGTGTCTTTATATCCTTCTTTAGAATATAAAATTCCGACACTGTATGGGTTTGAATTATAGGCAGGATATAAATTGTCGGTAGCAAGAGCAAAATCTTTTATATAACAATCGGGATCTACTATTCTATCCTTAAACTCGAATGGCTCTGCTTGAATACGCCAAATATAAACACTTCCCACTTCCATTTCATTGCTAAAATATCCTACGCCCTGAAATAACATTAAATCTGAAAGGTTGGTCCCGTTTGCAACAATATCTACCTTTGGTACAACTGAACCTCCTCCCCCGAATCCTCCCTCCGCTAAAACTTCCCAGGTAATTCCATTGTCAGTGGATTTTAAAAGTGAAAGATTTAAAAATTCACCATCAAAATAAGAATATGTGGCAAATAGCCACCCGTTAAAGGCAGAACAAACAGCAATGTTCCTTTGATCACGATCCGGCTGATCATGGATGATGATATCCTTCCCGAACATCGGAACGCTGAAGGATTTTAATGGTATTGCCGGGGGATCGTTGTCGTAATGTTGAGCGGATAAAGAGGTTGAAAGGAAAATTGTAATAACAAATCCGAAAATGATCACTGAATTTTTCATACAGGAGAATTTATTTGATAAGAACCTTTGCAATAATAAAAAAATAAATAATATAATTGTTGGGTTTTTTGAACTATTTTCCTCCAATTTTGTCCGATTTTCGGAAAAAAATTATTTGGTATAAAAATGCTAAGCACATGAAAAAATTTGAATAGAACTCATACGATCCTTTATTGACGATGGATTTAGCAAAGCATGAGCAATAAACATCAAACCAAATTTAAATAAACTATAGGCCTTGAACATGGTCTCGGTTTGCCATCGGTCTTTATATTTGGTTAATGCCAAGGGGTCTGGACTAAAAGATGCAACAATGACAAACTCAATTTTGCCTTCACGATTGAGAACTTTCATACCGGAAAGGTATATCAACTGCCCATCAATACAAACAATTTTCTGATAATGAGAAGCGGTATTCAATTAGATAAAAAATTGTTATGTACTAAGATCAATAATACACAATTTTTCATTCCTGTCAAAGAACTATTTTAATAAATCATTCGTTTTCAAACATCACTATTCTGCGAATACATCTTTCAGGGTTGAGAGATCCACTCGATATTTTGTGTTTTTATATTATATTTATCCATTCATTTTGAAAAAGAAATATAAAAAGAAGGCTAAATGAAAACAACTGGTTGGAAATCTATTGTTTACAGGCCGGCCTTCCGACCCATTAAAGATGCTTCATAAGAATAACCCCTTATCTTTTATTCCATTCAACACGAAGAGGGAAATAAATGGGCGAAATACTTCGGGGGTTGACTTAAATGATACTGAAAACAATGATCTGGAGCGTGATGTTGGGTTTTGGCTTATAATATATCACCGGGGTCAGTAAAATTTTAAAGTGATAAGAAACATATTTTCATCACTCCGTTCGCGAAACTACCGGATTTATTTCACCGGACAGGGGATTTCGCTGATCGGTACCTGGATGCAGAATATTGCGCTGAGCTGGCTGATTTACAGGCTTACCGGGTCAGTTTTTCTTTTAGGGCTGATTGGTTTCACCAGTCAGATTCCAACCTTTTTTCTTTCTCCGTTTGCAGGAGTGTTGACCGATCGGTACAACAAGCTTAAAATAATGACATTGACCCAAGTGTTTTTTATGCTTCAGGCATTGGTCATGGCTCTTTTGGTTTTGTTCAATCTGATCGAGGTATGGCATATAATAGTATTAAGCATTGTTTTTGGTTTCATAACCGCTTTCGATGCGCCTGCACGACAATCGATGGTCCCCGACCTGATCGACGACCCCAACGATCTGGGTAATGCTATCGCTTTAAATTCAGCTACTTTCAACGGTGCCCGCCTTGTGGGTCCGGCAATTGCAGGAATTATCATCGCTATTGTCGGCGAAGGAATCTGCTTTCTGCTTAATGCCCTCAGTTTTGCTGCGGTCATCATTGCCCTGATGCAGATAAAAATCCAGGCTAAACAGGTAACCATTAATCCGGTCAACTTCAAAGAGAGTTTTACGCAAGGTTTTCATTATACTTTCCAATCGATGCCCATACGTACATTGATTATCATATTGACCATTCTAAGTGCTGTAGGACTTTCGTATATCGTTTTATTACCCGCTTATGCCAAAGAAATTTTGCACGGGGGGCCGGACACGCTGGGGTACCTGATGTCAGCTATGGGCGCAGGTGCAGTGATAGGCGCTATTTACATGGCGGCACGTAAATCGGTACTTGGATTAGGCAAAATAATATCCGCCAGCATTGGAGTACTGGGTTTGTCGATCGTATTGGCCTCTTTTTCGGAGAAGGTGTATTTTTCACTTATCGTTTTCTTCTTTGGCGGATTTTCTATGGTCCTTTCGCTTTCATCAATAAATACCATGTTGCAAACCCTTGCCAATGGAGATATGAGAGGGCGCGTGATGAGTTTTTATGCCATGGCACTGATGGGAACTTCCCCTTTGGGGAATCTCCTTTCGGGTACCATTGCCAGTGGAATTGGTATTCCCCTTACATTACTGATCGCTGGAATTATTACTGTGCTTTCAGGGATATGGTTTGGATTGAATCTCAAATCATTTCGAAAATATGTACATCCCATTTACATAAACAAAGGGATTCTGCCCGGAATCCCAAATGATATAATCTGATGGAGTAAAAAATATTTTACAACGACACGAATTATCCAATTACCATCGAAAAAAGATCTTTAGAAAATATGATCGGGTCAATCTTTCAAACATATGGGAGAAAATGAATTTGCATTTAAAGATAGATACAGGGAGACCGAATAATTGATCGAGTTCATTCCATGTGATAATGTCCTAAACTGATCCCAGGGTGTCGAAGACCATAATAGGGTGGCTAAACCTATTAAATCACATAAATGTTTTGACCTCAGAATTTTGGTTCCTGATAATTAGGCTGTACGGATGATGTTTTTATGGATATTTCAGAAATTCTCAACATGGATGGTTATTTCCGTTTTTTCGAACTTGTTCTTGATTTCTTCTTCAATCCGGTCGCAAATAGCATGGGCTTCGCCAACGGTCAGATTTGGATCAAGGTTGAGATGAAAATCAATGTACCTGAAGTCTCCTGCTTTCCGGCTACGCAGGTTGTGAAAAGTCATATCTTTTTTACAATTTTGTCGAATGATCGCGGAGATCTGTTCGACTTCCGACAGCGGCAAGGCCCTGTCGAGAAGTGGCGCATAGGCCCTTGAAAACAATTCGAACGATTCCCTTAAGATCAGCAGCGCGACAAAAATCGCAATGATCGGGTCAATCAGCTTAATTCCGCTTATCCACATCAACGCCAGTCCAGTTGCTACTCCAAATGACGTGTACACATCTGTTTTCAGATGAAGCGCATCGGCTTCGAGCGCAACAGAATCTGTCTCCCTTGCAACCCGGTACAATTTCCTGGAAACAAAGATGTTTATTATTGCCGATACCAGCATGACCGCAAAACCTAAGCCGATTTGTTCAACTTCATTCGGATTAACGATTCTCTGTACCGCTTCATAAATGATCCAGAATGCAGCGATAAAGATCAGCAATGCCTCGACAACCCCCGATATGTTTTCAAATTTTCCATGACCGTAAGGATGGTTTTCATCAGCAGGCGTGCCGGAAATTTTAACCGAGAAAAAAGCAACGACCGATGCCAACAGGTCCATTAGCGAATGGATGGCTTCAGAGAGGATACTGACCGACCCGGAAAGAAGCCCGGCGATGATCTTCATAATAATCAAAGTGGTATTTGAAAAAACCGACAACCTTGCAACCTTGATTTTTTTATTCATTTGTCAATAATTTTAATTTCTCATTCATCATTATCACTCCCGGTGATCAACTTTCTTCTTTATTATTGTTTGTTTCTTCATCAGGCGTTTCTGATTATTTTCCCAAGTAACGTTGTAAAAATAGCCGTTTCTGTTTCGTTTAAACCGGAGTTGATTTTTTGTGCCAGCTCTTAATAGGCAATTTCACGGAGTGTGTCAATTTTGGCTCCTTTTTCATCGATATGCAAGTGCATGCTTCTCCTGCCTTCATCCGATTTCACCCTTTTCACATACCCTTTTTCAACAAGCTTATCCACCAGTACAGTGATGATCGGTTTAGTCAGTTTAAGCTCTCGTGCAAGTCCAGATAATGAAGGATTTTTCATTCCGATCCAGTTCGGAGAATTATACATTATATGGCTATATCCTGTAAACTAAAGCATTGATATTCATTCCCGCTCCGACAGAAGCAAAAACAATGAGTTCTCCCTTGTTTATTTCATGTGGCTTCAACTTTTTCTTTAGCAGGAGATCTAACAAGGTCGGTAAAGTTGCTACTGATGAATTGCCCAGCCAGGAAATTGTCATTGGCATAATGTTTTCCGGTATATGCTTTATTTCGTATAGCTTGTAAAGTCTGTTTAGTATTGCCTCATCCATTTTCCCATTCGCCTGATGGATGAGTATTTTTTTGACTTCTTTAAGATGAATGTTACTCTTCTCCAGACAATCTTTTATCGCCTGAGGTACTGTTTCAAGGGCATATTGATAAAGTTTGCGTCCATTCATCTTTAAAAAAATGTCATTCTTGTTTGTATCGTCAGGTTTATATGATTTACCCATATATAACATTTTGGAATATAATAAAGTATCCGTACGGGTTTTATGTGCAAGTATTCCGGTTGGATTATCACTTTTTTGGGCTTCCAAAATAGCAGCTCCGGCCCCGTCTGAATATAGCATACTATCCCGGTCGTGCGGATCAGAAACCCTGGATAATACTTCTGCTCCTATAACCAGTATTTTCTTTGCATCCCCTGATTTTATATAATAATCGGCGTGAATCATGGCTTGCAGCCATCCCGGACAGCCAAAAGGTAAATCATAGGCTATCGCGTCGGGGGTTTTTATCCCCAGTTTATATTTTACACGGGCGGCTAAGCAGGGCACCATATCCAACCGCTTATTTTCATTCCTGACATCCCCGAAATTATGTGCAAAAATTATATAATCCAACTCTTCTTTATCAATATTTGCAGACTTAATAGCATCCATTGCAGCATAATAGGCAATATCAGAAGTTACCAGATCATCAGGCACATACCGTCTTTCCTTAATCGTGGAGATTTCCAGAAGCTTATCAATTATTTCCTCATTTGTTTTTTCAAGTTTCTTCCCGGTTGAATCATAAAATTCATTGGGAAGAAAATCTTCATTCTTTATGATTCCTGATGGGATATAACTTCCTGTTCCTGTAATAACCGTGTAAATATTATTGTTCATATTTATTGCTTTAAATAACTATTAATACCGGTCAAACTACTCCCTTTTGGCCGATCGATTCTGTTCACTCTTCAACTAACCTGACGTTGCTCTCCCATTTGATCTTTTTTACTTTAATTTATATCGAAGTTTCCCATTATACAAATATACTTATTCCAATATCATCTTCATTTAAAATGAAAAAATCGGAATACCAGGACCCTCTATTTATTGCAGAATGGTTCATTCGTTTCCCCGCTTGTTCTTCATCTTTTTCATTCATTTTTCAAGGCTTCTCCCAAATGTCCGGTCACTCAGAATAACGTCAAAGTAACCGTCATTATTTTCACTGATTATTGGATCATTTGGCTATAAAAGAACCAAATTTTGAATGACAGGAAATATCAGGGGGGCTTATGGTTAAATCGATCAGGAAAATAAAACCAGAGAGAAAATTGAAGCAAGTTTAAAATCCTTACAAAGGACAACTCTTCCTACAAAAAATCTGAGGGTCCAGATAAAACAAAAAAAGCCCCTCATCCTCCAAATCTGTAACCAATACCTGATTCAGTAATCAAAAGTTTTGGTTTAAGTGGATTATCTTCTATCTTTTTTCTTAATTGTGCCACAAATACACGTAGATACTGGGTCTGGTCACTGTAACCATATCCCCATATCTCTTTTAAAATGTATTGATGTGTTAGTACCCGACCTTCATATTTAACGAACAAGGCCAACAAGGAAAATTCTGTCGGAGTAAGTTTGATAATCATATTATTCTTACGCACAACATGGTTTTCAAGGTCAATATCAAGGGAGCCGATGTTTACTATCGGCGCCACGGTGATTCCCTGGCTTTGTCTTATTGCCATCCGGATCCGGGCGAGTAACTCCCCGGTACGAAAAGGTTTGGTCAGAAAGTCGTTGGCGCCATTATCAAGGGCTTTAACAATATCATCTTCAGCGTTCCTCACAGATAAAATGATTACCGGCTTAAAATACCATTCCCTGAGTCTCTTCAGGATATCAAGACCATCAATATCGGGAAGGCCCAAGTCAAGAATAATACACGCAGGCAATACGGAGGCTGCAAGTGCCAATCCCTCTTTTCCGGTTGATGCTTCAGCAATATGATAACCCTTTGCTGATAGTGTGATCTCAAGCAACATCCTGATCTGGATTTCATCATCAATGATGAGTATGGTATTTGTTGACATTCCTTTTATTCTTTTAAATCGGGCAATCCTGATGATGTTTCAACAGGTATTCTGATGGTGAATCTGGCGCCTCCGTTTTCCCGGTTTTCAGCAATGACAAACCCTTTTTGTGCTTCAATAAATCCTTTCACAATTGAAAGTCCCAACCCGGTTCCACCTGCGAGAGCATCTTTCCCCCTATAAAATTTATTAAAAATAGAGTGTATGTCAGATTCCGGAAATCCTTTCCCCCTGTCCATAACCTGGATGACCAGAAATCCATTATCGTAAAACATTTTCAATCTGATCCTGCTTCCTGCAGGAGCATATTGCGTTGAATTCAGGATCAGGTTGTAAATCGCCTGCTCTGTCAGGCCATAATCAAAACGAACCATGGGCATATTACCCGGAATGATAACGGCCAATTTAAATGGTTTTAACTCCTGTTCAAGTGCGTTGGCGACTTTATTTGCCAGATCACGAATATCGCACCAATCGGGATTAGGTGAGATAAGTCCTGATTCCAAGCGGGACATATTAAGCAGATTTTCAATCAACCTGTTGAGTCTGACCGATGCGAGATTTATCTGGTGGTAAAGCTTTTTCCGTGTATCCTCCGGATATTCCTGAGTCAATAAAGTGTCTGAAGCACCCATGATCGTGGTAACCGGTATTCTTAGTTCATGTGAGATAGAATTGAAAAGGGTCTTGTAAAGCTTATCCGATTCATTCAGAATATATGCTTTTTTAGCCGCATCTCTTAATAATTCTCGTTCATACTTTCCGGATATTTGGGAGAGAAATGCTTCCCAAAACTGCTCTTCCCCCTGGGTAAACAAAGTGACATGTTCGACTACGATCACTCCCATGTTTCCACTATTGCCTGTCAACGGATAAAATGTATATTTACCCGAGGGCAATGTATCTGTGTGCTTCCCGGCTTTGGATGAATGTTTAAATACCCATGAAGCAATGCTCAAATCATTTTCGGAGAAGATAATTCCCGTCTTATCTTTCACAGGACTTTCAAGCTGGCCATTTTCATTTTTAAGTAAAATGACACAATTAAGCCGGAAATATTTCCTGATATACTTTATGGCAATTTTTGTGACCTCATCCATTCCTGAAGCCACTGCAATATCTTTTGTAAGCTGGTAAAGCGCATGCGTTCTTTCTTCACGGGTGCTGGTTTTTTTCTCCTGACGCCTCACCCTTGAAGTCAATATCCCGTTTAACAGGGCAATGATGAAGAACATCACCAGCATTAAAAGATCAACAGGCTGTTCAATGTGTAAAGTGAATTGAGGAGGGATAAAAAAATAATCCCAGATCAGTGAACTTTCGATGGCAGCAAGCAGAATAGGCCCGGTTCCATAAAAAAGTGCAAGAATGGAAACCAGGAATAATAATCCAAAAGAAACGACCTGGTATCCTATATAATCTTTCAGGATGTATAAAATGATGGCCGTCAGAACAACAAATACCGATGCTATTAAATATTGAGCAAGATTTGATGTAAACGGAGGGATTGATACTTTTTTTCTGTAATAATCTTTTGCCTGCTTATCGGCGCCAAGAATATAAACATCAATATTCCCACTGAAACGGATCAGACGATTCACGAAATTTCCCAGCTTGAACATTGAACGAATGTTCCGGATTCTTGGCTTGCCAACAATTATGTGAGTGACATTTTCTTTTTGAGCAAAATCGACAATTGCCCTTACAATATCATGATTTGTAACTATCCTGGATTGTATTCCAAGCCGTTTTGCAAGGTTGAAATTTTTATCCAGTTGTTCTCTTTCTTTTAAAGTCAGTTTATACAGAGTTTCCACATAAATCGCCTGGATGGAGGCTCCCATGGAATAGGAAAGATTCTTTGCCCACCGTAAAAGGCGCATGGATTGCTGTCGGTAATCGATGGCTACAAGGAGTGAAAGGCCGGATTTCCAGGGTCCCTTTATCCTGTTTTGTTGCATGTAATCACGCAACTGCTTGTCAACCCGTTCACCAACAATTCGAAGTGCCATCTCCCGTAAAGCCGTGAGATTGCCCTTGCGGAAAAAATTCTCAATGGCCCCTTTTGACTGATCAGTTGTGTAAACTTTCCCTTCCGCCAATCTTTGTAAGAGATCATCCGGGGGAAGATCCACGAGTTCGACTTCATCTGCAGTTTCAAAAACTTCATCCGGCAACGTCTCCCTCACAATTACCCCGGTGATCTGGGCAACTGTTTCTGATCTGCTTTCAAGATGCTGTACATTCAATGTTGTGTAAACATTGATACCGTTGTCCAACAGCTCAATGACGTCCTGATAACGCTTGGAATGACGGCTACCCGGTGCATTGGAATGGGCAAGTTCATCAACGATGACTATCTCCGGCCTGCGATGTAGTATTGCATCGATATCCATCTCCTCCATTTTCGCAGAGCGGTATTCAATTCTTTTCCTTGGGATCAGCTCAAACCCTTCAGCAAGTTCAACAATTTCTTTCCTGTTATGGGTTTCAATATATCCAATTATGATATTCGCTCCTTTTACCCTGTCTTCTATGGCAACTTTGAGCATTGTGTATGTTTTGCCTACTCCGGCACACATACCGAAGAAGATATGCAGTTTTCCGCGTTGGTCTTTCTTCTCCTCCTGTATCAGAGAAGCAAGCAGTTGATCCGGATCAGGCTTGCTATTTTCACGCAAATTCATTTGATTTTGTCAGTCTCTAAATTTAACAATAAAACGTTGATCCTTTTCTGTCCCAAAAATAAAAACTGTGGGGATTCAGTGAGTTGGTTAATAATATTTATTAAACAGATTTTCTGCGAATTTGAAAAATGTCTTGCTTTGCAGATTCTCTCGACCTGTAACTTCGCTGCTTCCGGTGAAATATGTGGATCAAGGCCACTTCCTGAAGCAAAAAGCATTTCGGAAGGAATTTCTTTTTGACTATCAAGTATGTTATTTGCAATGAATTTTTGTTTTCGCTGTTCAAATTGTTCCTTGAGTTTCAGGCTGGTCAATCCATAATTGGAACCTCCTGATGGCAAAGGATTGTAGGAGATAGTAGAAGGACGGGAAACAAAATATATTGCCAAAGTATCAAAAGACTGACCAATAAGTGTACTGCCTACAGGATTGTTGTCTTTATAAATAATGCTGCCATTGGCTTTTGACGGGAACAGAAGCTGGGAGATACCTGTTATCAGGAGAGGATATATCACTCCCGTCAGCACGGTAAAAAACAGGAAGATTCGGAGGGCAATAACAAATGATTTCATGAGTTAATATTTTTTTTCATATTGGTCATATGGAATATTCATATTTTCATTTTGGGTTTGCATTAGCACGGTTAGGATATGGATATTTCATAATTATGACACCAGGTTGATTAAAAGGTCAATAATTTTTATACCAATGAATGGTGCAACAATGCCGCCCAATCCGTAAATCAATAAATTCCGCGTCAGCGCCGTGTTTGCAGAAACCGGTCGATAATTCACCCCCTTCAATGCCAGCGGGATTAAAAGGATGATGATAAGCGCATTGAAGATGACTGCACTGAGAATGGCGCTTTGTGGGGATCCCAGTTTCATTATATTAAGCACAGAAAGTGGTCCGATCCCGGTTTTTCCTGAATAAAGCATTACGGCGATGGCAGGAATTATGGCGAAATACTTTGCAACATCATTGGCTATGCTGAAAGTAGTCAAGGCACCCCGGGTCATAAGCAGTCGTTTTCCAACCTCAACCACTTCAATAAGCTTTGTAGGGTTGCTGTCGAGATCAACCATATTGCCTGCTTCACGGGCAGCCTGTGTCCCTGAATTCATGGCAATGCCAATATCCGCCTGTGCAAGTGCAGGGGCATCGTTGGTTCCGTCCCCGATCATCCCTACCAGATGACCCATTGCCTGCTCTTCCCGGATCCTTTTCAATTTATCTTCCGGTTTTGCTTCCGCCATAAAATCATCAACCCCTGCTTCGGCAGCTATGGCCGCTGCTGTCAGTGAGTTATCGCCAGTGATCATGATGGTCCTGATTCCCATTTTTCTCAGTTCCGAAAATCGTTGTTTAATCCCTCCTTTAACGATATCTTTCAGGTAGATCACGCCCAGCACATTATTTTCTGATGCAACAACCAGTGGTGTTCCTCCCTGCCTGGAAATATCTGCGACAATATCCTGTATTTTCTTTGGATAAAATCCATTGTTGTTTTGAATAAAACTGCGTATAGCATCCGCAGAGCCTTTCCTCCTGTTTTCCGCACTTTTTAAAAACACCCTCTGAACCCCTTGATTTTATTGATGTGGGTTTTAAAAATGGGTGTCCCGATCGTATATTTGTGCATGTTTTTACGAAAAAAGCCAAATTCATCCGG
>Ga0247841_10008369_pt1 | contig 14936 bp, 16 predicted proteins | sample LaCruzMarch2015__2_FD_192410 | JGI IMG/M metagenome (GOLD analysis project Ga0247841, IMG submission 192410) | Freshwater microbial communities from meromictic Lake La Cruz, Castile-La Mancha, Spain - LaCruzMarch2015_18m | ecosystem: Environmental > Aquatic > Freshwater > Lake | place: Spain...
CCTTTTTCCCTTTCAGTATACCTGCACGGGCAAGTACTACTACTGCAAGACATATTGCTGCAACAACCTTTCCCGATTGGTGAAACATTTTAACAATTGGGATGAGCAGGTCATCATCCCAGAGATGTGTCTGGGAACCAATACCCCCAACAATTACCAGTCCGTCATATTTTTTGGGATCGATATCTTCAAACGAAAGGGTTGCTGTAGTTTTTGCCCCCAGCATTCCTGTACAGGGGCCCCGTCGTGTAGAAACGATATCAAATTCGATACCCGCCTTTTTGAACGCTGCAACTGGTTCTGCCAGTTCTTCATCCCTGAATTTTTCCGGTGCAACCGTGAGTAGGATCTTCATACTATTCGAAGTAACATCTGTTTATATAATTGTATTGGATCTGTATCTGTCGGACAATCAATATTAACTGAAAGGAATAATGGGAGAAAAGCGATCTTTAATTCAATGAATTTAAATTAAGTAATACTGTCAGCGATTTTTAGAAAATACGGATGAAAAGGTATTTTTTATTGTGTCCATAGATACGGACCATCCCGTATTCCGGATTATCGCAGTGCGAATCAGTTCCATTTTTTTTATGTCCCATCCGGTTTAATGATCTGTGCAACCCTTCCAACGCGACCATCTATGAGTCGTACTTTTATACCGTGGGGATGGGTTTGTGAGTTGGTTAATATTTCCTGCACAATCCCGCGCGTCTTCTTTCCACTGCCTTGATCTTCCTTCTGGATAATATCCACCGTGGCGCCGGGCTGGATGGCTAAGCGGTCTCTTCCCTCATTTCGGTTTTGCATCGTCATAAATATTATTCCGGATTTTCTTTTTTTATTGAAAGGATGTCTTCTGTTAACTGGTGGACTATTATAAAATTAGGATGGGGATGCCGGCACATTGTATGCACCGATGTTACTCTCAAGCGTCCCTTTCATCACTGTCCAACCATGATTCTCACCAAACATCAGGATACTGCACTCTGCAAAGTATTCATTGAACTGTGGATCAAAAATCTTCCAGCTGTTTTTTCCATGCAGTGAAGACGAGATGCGGACAGATGCATTCATCGGTGCCTGGTAATCAGCGTACACAGGTATAAGATACTGGTAGCATAGGGGTTCTCCGGTTACTTCAGTGTTTCTGGCAGGGCAGGACACTTTATGAATATCCTGAACCGGGCGGAACAAAACTCCCTGTTCAACGGGAGATTGGGTATTGATCACTTCTTTTGAATCCGTTTTTATTGAAAACCTGATGGTAAATGGATGGGAAGGGGTGGTTCCTGATGGGGGGATTATTGCCGGGGTGGTGATTTTTGCAAGTGTTGCTTTTCCGGTATCAAACAGGGTAACTTTCCAGTCCGCAGGACTACCTTCTATGTCCTGTGCACTATATCGCGCTACGATTGGGGAATTGCCGGCTCGATCAGACGGAATCGGAATAAATAGAGTTACATTAGTGAGCTGGGAATCAGTTGTGATTGTGCAGTTGTAGTCATAAAAACTGGATAACGATGTCCTGTATTCCTGTTCGACAAATCCGGTATAGGATATACTGGCAACAAATGCTACCAGAAGAACGATGATCAATCCTGACGTGATCCTGATGATCTTATCCATTTTTTGTACAACCCCTTAATCCGTTATGCAGACAGGAATCTATTTTTTTTAGATCCCTTTATGTGCATCTTCCGGAATTCCTTTAATGATGTATAGAACTATTCAGATTGAATACCTGCCGCAGAATATTTTTCCAAAAAAAGTCGCACTGTTACACTGCAATGGTGCAAAGATCATCACACCTTTATGGTTGTGAGAAAAAGTGTGTAGTATGGCACCGCCACCAACTCTTGTACTTCAGAATGTGATGTTACCCTCAGGACGTGTGGCAGATATTACCCTTGCTGCCGGGAAAGTTTCCCACGTGGGCGCATACAAGGGTGCAGCGGAACTGTGTGATTGCAGGGGCTGTTTTGTTATTCCTGCCGCGGTTGATATGCACGTGCATATGCGGGGTGGTGTGCAATCGACAAAAGAAGACTGGACTAGTGGAAGCAAGAGCGCGATTGCCGGTGGAGTGACAGTCGTTGTTGATCAGCCTAACACTATTCCTCCGGTTACTGCTCCCCATGTGCTGGCTGATCGTGTGCAGGACGCGAAAAAGCATTCTTACTGCAATTTTGCGGTAAACAGTGGTGTGACTCCCGATACACCTATTGAATCCATGTGGGATGCTGGAGCCATGGCGTTTGGTGAGATCTTTCATGCCCCTTCCAGTTATGGCGATGCAATTGACGGAGTAGCGCTGGAGACGGCATTGGGTCATATTCAGAAACTGGGCGGACTTGCTACTATCCATGCTGAACGTATCGGAACCTCACCCGATAACGATCTCATATCGCATGGTCTTGTCCGCTCTGTTTTGGGCGAAGCAGAAGCCGTTCGTACAGTTCAGTTCCTGAATCGCAGTGAGTGCCGTCTTCATTTCTGCCATATGAGTTCCGTCCGTTCGGTTGATGTTGCCACTGGTTCAGTTGAGGTAACCCCCCATCACCTGTTACTTTCGCAGGAACAATTCGATAAAAACGATGCGTTTGGGAAGGTAAACCCGCCTCTCCGTACAGAAGCGGAACGAAAGGGACTCTGGGAGCGATGGGGACAGATCGATGTCATTGCATCCGATCATGCTCCCCACACGAGAGAAGAAAAATTGCAGGATTTTCCTCATGCCCCTTCAGGTATTCCGGGCGTTGAAACAATGGTGCCCCTGCTTCTTGCACAGGTTCTTTTAAAAAAGATAGATCTCGCATCTGTTATTGACAAAACCTCTTATGCGCCTGCCCGGTTACTGGGAATTTCCCGGGCCGGATTTGAGATTGGGGACAGGGCTGACTTTGCCATCTACTCAAAAAAGCCTGAAATAATAAAGGCCGAATCACTGCACAGCAGGTGCGGGTGGACACCCTTTGAAGGGCATAAAGCCATCTTTCCCAACATGGTTGTGATGAACGGTTCAATTGCATATCTTGGGGGGGAATTCTCCCGTCAGCAACCAACCTGGTTTGCGGGAAAGGGTTTCAATGTTACTCATTGACAAAAATGGTTGACAGCATCAACATACCATACATTTTTCTCAACTACCCAAGTGCTAAATATCTTAAAACACGATTTATCTGGTGCCGATACAGCGCAGCCATAGGTCCCCGGGTGATCGATTGACAAGCGTCTGGATATGATCCATGGGACAACCCGGTTGCGCGACAGGCATACGCCCGGCAAGGGTTTAAACACAGGTGAAGAACGGCAGCAGCCACTGGTGATCCATGTGCGTTTATGCCGGGCAACATTCTTATCAGGGGTTTATCGATGCCCGATATTGCAGACGCTCTTTTTGAAGACCAAAAAGGTACAATAATTTCTATCGATGTCACTGCCGGCTCAAAGGCAGAAATCTTTCCTGCTGGATACAATGAATGGCGAAAATCCATCGGTTGCAAGGTCACAGCGCCTGCACTTGAGGGGCGGGCAAACAAAGCTATCATTAACCTGATTGCTGAAACGTTTGATCTGCCGGTATCTTCGATTAGTATCCAGTCCGGGGCAGTGTCCTCGCAGAAACGTGTCCTCATCGCTGGTGTTTCAAAGAAAGATCTTCTTTTACTGCTTCAATCATAGTGCAGATGAGTAAATTATAAAAATATCCGGTAAGCTCCGGATTTCATGCACTTGAATCAGCACAGTCAATTGTTCACAATTGACGTTTCTGATGTTTTTATAAGCATGCCCTTTAAGTAATTCTAATGGATATATATAACATATACCTATGATCAGGCATTTCATCTATAGCATGATGCATGGGGGTGCGTTTACATGTATTCACCGGATACTACCAAGTACCTTATTCATATCAGCCTCTCAGCAGAGGGGGTGGTCGAGAAACCCGATGTAGTTGGTGCCATATTTGGGCAGACTGAAGGGTTACTCGGCGAAGATCTGGACCTGCGGGATCTTCAGAGAACAGGACGTGTCGGACGAATTGATGTCCAGATAACGAGTAAAAAAGGCGAGACCAAAGGCGAGATTTTGATCTCTTCTTCTCTCGACCGTGCGGAAACGGCAATCCTTGCCGCATCGTTAGAGACTATTGACCGTGTAGGTCCCTGCGTTTCTCATATTGTAGTTGAGTCTATTGAGGATATTCGCGTCAGCAAGCGAAAGATGATAGTCGAACGGGCTAAGGTGCTGTTAATCGAGCGGTTTGATGATGGCACCATAGACAGTGATGAGTTACTGGATGATGTCCGTGAGAGTCTCCGCATGGAAAAGATCGGCTCCATTGGCGAAGAGAAAGTGCCCGCAGGTCCAAATGTACTGGAATCAGATGCGATTATTGTCGTTGAGGGCCGGGCAGATGTGTTAAACCTTCTTCGCTACGGTATAAAAAATGCTGTTGCTGTTGAAGGAACCAATATACCAAAGACCGTTGTTGATCTCTGCGAGAAGAAGACGGCTACAGCCTTTTTCGATGGTGACCGTGGCGGCGAATTGATCCTTAAAGAGCTGTTGCAGGTTGTTGACATTGATTTTGTTGCATTCTCTCCAAAGGGAAAGAGTGTCGAAGACATGACCCGAAAAGAGGTCATCAAAACTCTGCGTAACAAAGTGCCTGTCGAATATGTCCGTGACCAGTACTTTGAAGATGCAGCTGAGCTTCCTGCTGAACTCCGCATCACGCGTGGCAGCGGGGAAGAATTGGATTCTTCCGGCAAAAAGATCCGTCAATCATCCTCCCCAAAGCGTACTTCTGATGGCACAAAAGGTTCCCTTACTTTACGGGATCATATTGATGATGTAAAAGGCCACAGTCTTGCCCGCTTTCTTACCGATGATCTGACCGTTGTAAAAGAACTGCGCCCGGATGAAGTTGAAAAAGCGATAGAAACCATTGATGGTACCGTTAGTGGTCTTGTTGTTGATCGTCCTGTCGATCAGAAACTGCTGGACCGTCTGGTCTGGAAAGGCCTCTCCTATGTAGCGGCAAAAGACTTTAAGGGTGTTATTAAACGACCGCTATCAATCCAGTTATTAAAAATGGGTTCGTAATTACCCACACGCAAATTTATTTATCCTGCATAAAACCATGATACTGTCTGGAGTATTATCTTGCACAAAGAGGAACTGATCAATCTTCATAAGATGCTCTCTGAAGTCAAGGACTATTTTGAAGAGATCAATCCTGAACTAAAATTTACCCAGTACACCTCATTAAAGATAACTCCTTCCCAACAGCACAAGAGCAAGATGGAACATAAGTACGCGATATTTGTTCTTGGGACCGAAATTGCAAATGCTATGAAAGAAGTTGATTATTCTTCCTCAAGCCGGATATCAGCACGCATGAAGGAGCTGGCTGATAAGACTCTCAAAGATATGGATGAGTCATAAAATCCCTTTTTTTACCTCGCCTTGCCAAAAGAGAGATCATCATGTGGGGGAACCACACATTTTTTTTTAAAAAAAAACCTACATATCTATTCTTGTCACCACGCCATGGATCTTATCCGATGGCAGCTTGTAGAACTGCACAACAGATGGAGAGAGGCGTTTTATCGCAGCAAAGATACGCCAGACAACATGGGTTGTAATGATATCTTCCATACCATAGAAGATCGTTTTCTCATCAATCTCTGCCTCATTTAAGATTTTACCAATATCTACGATCTCCATATAGCCAAGGTATATCTCAAAGATCGAAAAGCCCTTAGTGATCTCGCGAGTGAAACCCCACGTCACACCAAACGGTTGTTCAGTTCTGATGATCGATATGATGATGTTGTCATCATAGACGATATTATTCGTAAACATGATGCGGGAAACATATTGCGGTAATTTCCGGAAGTCCCGGGCAAAGAATAATGCCGTTCCTGAGATCCTGTTCACTGAAGTGTAGACATTATTGAATTTTACTAAAAAATCATCAAGAAGAATCGGGCTTAACGCATCTGCGAGTTTCTTCTGCCCTTTGACATAGATCATAATGATACAGAATGGGATGAACGCGATTAACAGGGACCAGTAACCCCCGTAGGGAATCTTGTGGAAGTTAGCGAGCAGGAATACAACAGTAATGATAAGAATGGTAACTGCGATCATGGATTTAACGATTTGCCCACGAAGGATGAGAATCCATAAAACAAGGATAGCAGTAATTGCCATTGTGCCACTTACCGCGAGTCCGTAAGCGTGCGTGAGGTTATTGGAAGACTTAAAGATCGCAATAACAAAGAGGACAGCAAATAGCAACGCCCAGTTCACGATATCAATATAGATTTGGGACCTTAGTTGCGGAGATGTATATTCAATCCGTAACAGCGGCAGTATGCGGGTGGTGATTCCCTGGTACACAATGGAAAATATCCCGGAGATCATGGCCTGCGAGGCAATAATGGTTGCAGCGATGCTCAGGAACAGGAAGGGAATGTACAGGATTTTGAACTGCGAAAAGATCATCTCAAAGAGGATGTTGTGCGCATCGGGATGTGTCATCAAAAATGCACCCTGACCTAAATAGTTCACCGCAAGAGCGACAAAGACAATATACCATGCCTTGACAATTGGTTCCCTACCCAGATGACCCATATCCGCATATAGCGCTTCCCCCCCGGTTGCGACAAGGATGACTGATGACAGGATTAAAAATCCTTCAAGACCGTGCGTGATCAGGTAATTGATTCCATACATCGGGTTGATAGCAAGCAGAACCTGTGGTGCTGACCAGATGGCAACAAGTCCTGCACCTGCGAGTGCAGCAAACCAGATGACCATCACCGGCCCAAATGCCCACGCCACCCGTTCACTTCCCTTTGCCTGTATTGCAAAGAGACCTATCGCAATAATTCCTGCAAGGAGCATCAGCATAATCTGGGGTGTATTTTCATAACCTGGGATGAGAGTGATTCCTTCAACCGCAGAAAGCATGCTGATAGCCGGAGTGATTACACTATCACCAATGAAAAGGGCTATACCGACAATGGCGAGAAGGGAAACAAATGCAATCTGGTTACCGGATTTTAAAAGGGGGAGTAAGATCTCTTTGAGCACGATAGTCCCTCCTTCACCTTTCTTACCGAGATGCATTGCGAGATATGTATACTGGATAGTAACAAGAGTTGTCAATGTCCAGAGAATCAGCGAGAGAATTCCCATGATGTTTTGCGGTGTAGGTGGAATGAGGAAAAAAATGGCAGTAAGCGCATAAATGGGACTGGTCCCGATATCGCCAAAAACCAGTCCCATGGACTTGACCACTCCATGCAGAGAAAAAGAAGGTTGGGCCATTTCGTATTACCTGTCGTCAGAAATAGGGTATAATTCTTTCTCTTTTACTGCAATGTACAACAATTCCGGCATAATTTTTTTAAAACCTCAACTAATATTCTGGCGTTCTTGTTCCTTTTTCTCTTCAGTGTACATGCGGTAACTGGTAATAATGAGTACAATAATAAGCGGGCCCAGTACAAAACCGGCAAGCCCCATGGTCAAAATTCCCCCAACAATGCCAATGAACATGATCACCGGGTGGATTTTTACTCGTCTGCCTATAAGGACCGGGCGGACGTAGATCTCCGGGACAAGTGATACGATCAGGTACCCTAAGAAAAAGAGGATTAATACCCCGCGGGTATCTCCCATTGCCTGAGCATAAGCCCCTATAAGAATGAACGCTGCAGATGATCCGATGATCGGGATAAGTTCACAGAACGCAGCAAAATATGCATAAAAAATGATATCTCCATACCCGAGCAGGTAAAAGACCGGAATTGCCATGAAGAAGGTGAGTACCGCAACGGCAATCTGGACGTAGTAGATTGCATATAAAGTGTCGCCTGTTGCATCGGAAAGCCGGTTGATATATTTTTTTAACTCTGCAGGCATGTGTCCGATGATTTTTTTCCTGAGTTCTTCACCTCGTAAAAACAGCATGAACAGGGTTGAAAAGAACACAAACATCTTGAACAGGATGATGGGAAGATAAGCAATCAGGGTTTTCTGGTAATCGACAAAGAGTGCTGTCCCATCTTGTAAAAGACTGGTAAGACTTGTCTTGCTAAACGGGACTCCATAAGCCATTGGATTGGTCATCGGATCATTGAGCCAGTTTCCTATCGTTGTAAACATCTGGATGAGTGTATTGGAATTTGCAGAGAATATTGCAAGGGTGATAAGTCCCATAGCACAAAAAACTCCCAGTACAGCAAGGGTCATTATGGATGCCGAAATCCAAGGTTTCATGTGCAGTGAAAGCCGGTGATGGAGCGGAATCAGCACAATCGCTAACGATGCCCCGAGAAGCACCATATCCATAATTGACCAGAATATGGCAAATGCAAGGATAGTGAGAATAACCAGAAGAATTGATGGAAATTGATCTGCACGGATCCTTATCATGAATGAATACCTATTGAGCAGGATAGGGAATTAATCATTATGTCTGGGTAATTGGACGCCGCTTCAATAAAAAGCGATACCCATAACACTAATAACCGCCCAAACACTTTGATTATCAGATGAAGCGCATCGAGCATATCGCCATGATAGCGCACGACATGGGGCTGATTTTTGAGTTCCTTGGTGTCGTATCATTTCTGCCGTTTCTGGTGCTCGTCATTTTTAAAGAGTGGTCTCTTATCCTGCCGATGGCTACAGCCCCGCTCGTCTTCATCCTGCTGGGATATGCGATCTCTCACATACCTCATCAGGATCTCGAACCTTCTTCTTCTGTTACCATTGCAGCAATAGCTCTTTCGTGGCTTGCAATTGCGCTCATCGGGGCACTCCCGTTTGTATTTGGATTGCACATGAACTATGTTGACAGTGTTTTTGAAGCGATGTCCGGCTGGACGGGCACCGGGTTTACCATGATCACATCGCTTGATACCACTCCAAAAACCCTTCTCTTCTGGCGTTCGTTAACCCAGTGGATTGGCGGTATTGGGATCATTGTGTTTGGGATATCCCTGCGCCGCAAGACCCGTATATCGTTGTTCAGGCTATATCGTGCCGAAGGTAGGGAAGAGGAACTGGTTCCTGCATCAGTATCCTCCAGTCGGCGCATGTGGATGATCTACCTCGTGCTGACATTTGCGTTCACCGGGCTTATCATGCTCAGTGGAATACCGCTTTGGGATTCACTCAACCTTGTCATGGTTGCAATAGCTACCGGTGGGTTTACCGTTCATGCGGGAGGTATTGGCTATTATAACAATCCGCTGCTTGAAGCCCTGCTCATACCAGTAATGCTGGCAGGTGCAATCCCTTTCAAGGTTTTCTTTTTCCTCTACAATGGCAAGGTGATAAATATGCTCCGGGACCAGACGGTCAGAATATTGTTGCTCATCGCGCTGGTGGGATCGTTAATCACATCCCTGGATCTGTTTATATTTGGAAACCTGCCAATCACTTTGGCATTTAGGCAGGGTGTCTTTACAGCGATATCTGGTATGACAACCTGCGGTCTTCAGAATTCAAATCCACATTACTGGACAGCGATCCCCATTGCAGTCGTTGCCATGCTGATGTTTATTGGCGGAGCCATGGGCAGTTCTGCCGGGGGGGTAAAGGTAAACCGGGTGATGCTTGTCTATGATGGGGTGAAATGGTGGTTCCGGAGATTCTTTGTGAGCAGTCGCGTACTTATCCCTCTGAAATCCGGAGGGCGTACTCTTTCAAAAGAGATCTCTGAAATGGCGATATCAAAAAACCTGCTTATAATAGTTATGTATGTCATTACCATCTTTATTGCAACCATTGTTTCCCTTCATCTGTATATTACTTCATTCCGGCTTGAAGAGGTGGTCTTTGAACTGGTCTCTGCCCTGAGCAACGTTGGACTCAGTGTAGGTTTTATCAGTGCTGCAAGTCCTGTCTCGATAAAATGGATATTTATCCTGCTTATGTGGCTGGGACGGATTGAGATAGTACCCGTGATTATCATTATTATTGGCATTGCCCGTGAGATCGAGATGGACACGCACAACTCTCCACCGGATCGCGATCATTTACAGCGGTATTAAATATTGATGACTAAAAAAGGTGGTGTTCCACTATTTTTCTATCCCATTTCTTAATCAGTCCCAAGCGCCAACATTAGTGGCATAACGGTGATGGATGGCAGAGATTAGGATCGTCGGAACAGCGCATGTGTCGCAACAAAGTGTCGATGAAGTACGGGTAGCGATTGAGGAATATCAACCGGATATTGTTGCTATTGAACTTGACCAGTCGCGCTATGCTGCATTAAAAAAGCAGGGGCGTGATCCTTCGGTTGATGATGTCCTTGAAATAAAAAATTTCAATACACTTCTTGTCCAGTGGCTGATGGCATATCTCCAGCGCAAGATCGGTTTTGATGTTGGTGTTGAACCCGGCGCAGAGATGAAAGCGGCGATAGAAGAGGCAGAAAAACGCGGTATCCCCATCGGACTTGTAGACCGTGACATCCGGCTCACCCTCCTGCGGTTCTGGAATGCAATGGGTTTTTTTGAAAAGGTAAAGATGATCTGGGCACTTATCATCTCTATTGCAGAAGTGGACAACGGACAGGAGATCGATATCGAGTCGCTCAAGCAGCAGGATATAATTGATATGGTCATGGTGGAGTTCCGCAAATTTTCGCCAAATGGTGCCCATGCGCTTATCGATGAAAGGGACGCCTATATTGCACACCAGCTGGTCCTGCTAAAAGTACAACGCCCCGAAGGGCGTATCCTGGCAATTGTTGGAGCTGGGCACCGGCAAGGTATTGAAAAATATCTTGAAAATCCGGCGAGTCTTCCCCCATTTGATTCGCTCACACGGCAACCAAAGTCATTTCCCTGGGCAAAAATATTCGGTTTTACCGTTACAGCACTGTTTGTATTCCTGCTTGCTGCAATTGCATTTTCCGGAGTTGGGTTAGATGTCTTACTCTATGCTTTTATCTTCTGGGTGGTTATCCATGGTGTGCTGGCAGCACTCGGTACACTTTTAGCGGGAGGACATCCCTATTCTGCACTCACCAGTTTTGCCGTGGCCTGGATGACTTCGTTAAATCCCATGCTCCATTCCGGCTGGATAGCAGCGTTTGTCGAAGCAAAAGTGAGAAAACCGCCCATGTCGGATTTCCGGAAAATCTATGATGCACAATCTCTCACCGAGATGGCCCGTATTCCCCTATTCAAAGTAGTACTGGTAGCTGCGCTTACCAATCTGGGTAGTCTGCTTGGAACAATCCTGTATTTTATCTTTGTATTTCCGGTTCTCGGGATTGATCCTGGTGTGGTAATCTCGACAGGTATCCAGAATATGTGGACATGGATTACCCATATCCTGTAATTATTTTAAACGATTCTAATCGAGATAGATATTCACATTTTTCGGATAATTTGTCAGTCTGACAGAGTTCCTGCCATTTGAAAAAATGATAAAACTTCCTACGGATTATTGCAGTGTACCTATATCATTATCTGAATTTGTGATGTTTGGCAATCTCGCAGTCGATCCAGTCTTGCACAACCAATTTCAAGTCTGTTGTTGTCATCCCGGGTTGGTACCGGATGCCTATCTCAACTTCCAGCTGATCGAGCACCGGTTGTACAAGAGAAAAATACGATTCATGTGTCGTAAATCCCCCACACTTTTCAAGATGCAGCAGAACGAGCTCATTGAGGTGGGCCATCTCATCAGTTAAATCGATGATTCGTTCAAGTGTATAACAACAGGTGGGTTCAAAAGATGACGAATCAGATGCCAGATTCGAGGTAAAACAGGGGGATGTGCAGTCAGGAGGATTTTCTTTTTCTGTCATGTATTTTTGCTCATGAATGATGATTTTTACGTTATTTTCGTTCTGGTCTGTTAGGTAAAAAAGTCTAGGTTTTAGACATATAATAGATTGGTGTAATGATGCTGCTGCAAAAATTTTTGTTACAAGGTGATTTTGATAATTTTACTGATAAATTGCGAGAATAATCATGCACTCCTGAGTTTCAAAGTCATTGAATGACTCTGGTTGATAATGGTTTGTTCAGTAATGAAAATGATAAGATAGATATAATAATGGAAAGTTATGGATGAAAGAACATTTTCCACTTTTTATTTGACAATCTGGTTATGAACTTCTGGTTTTGGCAGGAATGGTATGAGTGAAGCAGCAATCTTTGCTATATCCATTGACTGTAGGACAATTTTTCCCGGACCGGTAAGTGTTGTGACAAAGAGTCCTTCGCCACCAAAGATTGCTGTGGTGATACCTCCGGCAAGAGCGATATCGTAACCAACGGTGTTATCAAAGCCAACTACAAGTCCCGTCTGCACTTTGATAATTTCACCCGGTTTTAACGTCATCTCAATAATATCCCCACAGCAGTGCAGAAAAACAATGCCTTTGCCACTCATGTGCTGGAGGATGAAACCCTGCCCCCCGAACAAACCTGCACGGAGTTTTTCTGTCAAGGCAATATCCAGTTCAACGCCTTCTTCGCAAGCGAGAAAAGATTCTCTTTTTGCTATGAACTCTTTTCTTTCAGAGATTGCCACCGGAAAGATCTTACCCGGCATCATACCGGCAAAGGATACAAAACCGGCTTCATCTGCCGTGGAAAACCGGGTAAGAAAGAGACTCTCCCCAACTACTGCGCGTTTCAGCCCGGAGATGACGCCCCCTTTAAGCTGGCTCTCCATCTGGAATGAACCGCTCATGTTCACCATGGCACCAGCTTCTGCAAAGATTCCCTCGCCTTTAATCAGATCGATCTTTACCATCTGGAGGTTGTCACCAATGATTTCGTGTTTCATAATAATCCTTTTAAGAACATTCACCGGAAAAGGAGAAATGTGTTTGGGATTTATTGAACGGGAGAGGTTTGGCTACTACACTATGACTATATTCTCGCACAAGGTTTTCCCTCCTACTTGTTTATTTATCTGTTCTATGAGCAGACAGCATTCGATTCCCCCAACCGCCCTGTAAAACAATCATTAATACCTTAACACAACCAAACTTGTCCAGATGAACGGCACAAAACTTGCCGGTGGACCTACCCAGGACGAAATCATGGCGGTTTCACTTTTCAAACTGGGACTGCATAGAACCGACACCGTCCTTGAGATTGGCTGCGGCACCGGTAAGGTCTCGGTTGCGATGGCAAAGACCGCAAAAATAGTTTACTCGCTTGACAAACGGTCAGAGGCAGTCTCGCTAGCAACGGAAACCGCACGGAATGCCGGGGTGCATAATATTGAATTTTTTTGCAGGGACGCGGTGGATTTTCTCAAAAACGATCAGGTGTACGACTGCGCATTCCTTGGTGGCACCCAGCATCTTGCAGAGATCCTTCCATTTCTGGTAAAGAAAGTGAAACGGACGATTGTGATCAACGCGGTCATGGTGAGTACGCTCGAACGAGCTGTGACTGCCCTGAAAGAACTCGGGCTTTTCACCGAGGTTGTCCAAGTGCAGGTATCACGGTCGCATGATATCGCAGAAAGTATCATGTTCAAACCCATCGATCCTGTCTATATTATTGTCGCACGGGGTGCAGCGTGCTCATAGGACTTGGACTTGGTCCGGGAAATCCAGAGCTTTTAACTCTACGGGCAGTCCGGCTTCTCAAGGAAGCCGACACGGTATTTGTTCCGGGACATATCGCCCATGATCTCGTGGCCCCGTATCGTGAACCGGTAGTGCTGGAATTTCCCATGACAAATGACGAGATGAAAATCCGCAGATGTCTTGTGGCAAATGCGGGAAAGATCGCCCCCGTAGCGGACAATGGTCTTGCAGTTTTTGGCATTCTTGGTGACCCAAACTTCTTTTCGACTTTCTCACGTCTCTGTGCGGTCATTGCTGAGACGCACCCGAAAATTGAGTTCCGGACTGAACCGGGTATAAGCTCCATCACCGCATTTGCAGCCGCGGCCGGCATTCCGGTCAACAGTAGTTTTTCCGTATCTGACGGGTCCACGCAAAAAGCCGGTATATTCTTAAAAGTCCGTAGACCCCGGAAAAAAGCCGCAGAACTGCGCTCTGAAGGGTATAGTGATTTTGTGTTAGTTGAACGGATGTTCTTTCCCGATATGAAAATATACCGTAACGAGGATCTTCCTGCCGAGAGCGATTACATGAGCGTGATGTATGCCCGGAAATAATCAGGAGATGGTGATCTGGTTTGTCGGGGCCGGTCCTGGCGATCCCGAGCTGATCACGGTCAAAGGAAAGGGCCTGCTCGACCGGGCTGACGTTCTGCTCTTTGCAGGCTCCCTTGTCAATCCTGCTCTGGTTGCTTCAAGCCCTGCAGCGGAGAAAGTGGACAGCTGGGGCATGCACCTCGATGATATGGTTGCTCTTATGGCAGACAGGGTACGGAAGGGAAAGACGGTGGTCAGACTCCATTCGGGCGACCCGGCCCTTTATGGTTCGATTGTCGAACAAATCGCAGAACTCCACAAATTAAACATCACGGTCCAGATCGTTCCCGGTGTTTCTTCAGTTTTTGCCGCTGCTGCGGCCCTTACTACCGAGTTCACCCCCCGGGGCGTCTCGGAGACGTTGATCATCACCCGCCCGGCAGGAAAAACCCTTGAGAAGGATTATATCGCCGAACTTTCGCAATACCCGGCCACCATGGCGTTCTTCCTTGGCAGTGAGCACTTTTTCGATATCACAGAGAAACTGGCATGTCCTAAGGATACCCCGGCTGCGGTGATCTTCCACGCGTCATGGCCAGACCAGCAGGTTATCTATGGCACCGTTGCCGATATTGCGCAGAAAGCGCAGGTAGCCGGAATCACAAAATCTGCCCTGCTCATCGTGGGAAACGCTGTCAAAGGTACAGAGTCCGGTTACCAGCGATCGCATCTCTACTCATGACTGACACTGTTGTTATTAC